>ENA-UEQW01000534-UEQW01000534.1-human-gut-metagenome-genome-assembly--contig:-NODE-534-length-35731-cov-4.433331_pt1 | contig 35731 bp, 57 predicted proteins | sample MGYA00242947_ERZ507947 | MGnify/ENA primary metagenome ERZ507947 (study PRJEB26167, sample SAMN06115421) | human gut metagenome | host: Homo sapiens | place: China:Guizhou | collected 2015-03-17... | reverse complement strand
TATAGTCTAGCCGGTTAGGATAGCGGGTTTTCACCTCGCCGACCCGGGTTCGAGTCCCGGTGTGGGAATTCTTTTTGGCTTCCATGGATTGGATACTGAACGCGATACACATTTTTGGTCTCTTCTCGAGGCATGGAGTCGGAATACACGCTCGGAAAGAAACTCGGAAAAGGGTACCAATCGAGGATTGCGGCTTCATCTTGTTAGTGCCTATGGATCGGTATATCTGTCCGAGAGAAAGACGGATGGGTGGACTGTGGCGATCAAGGAGATTCAGTGCGACCTCGGCACGGATTCGGTGGAATCCGAATTACAAATCCTGAAGTCGTGCAACTCAGAGTTCATCGTTCGCTACGATGACGCCATTAAACGAGAATCCTCCTTATGGGTCCGTTTTGCGTTTCTGTTTGACAAGTAGATCGTGATGGAGTACTGCCACTGCGGATCGCTGGGCAGCTACATCCGAAACGGAAACCGACTGACTGAAGAGGAGATACGCGAGATCATGGCGTGCTGCCTGTATGGTCTCGTGTATCTGCACAGCAAGAATATCATCCACCGCGTAGGGATTGCGACGGCGGTGAACCGTAGGACGTCAAGCCGGACAACCTGTTCATCTCCGAGAAGGGGTTCATCAAACTCGGCGATTTCGGTCTCGCCGAAGAGCTCAACTCCTCCTCTTCCTATCGCACGCTGATCTGCGGCACGCCATCGTACATGGCACCCGAAGTCTTCGAGGAGAACTCCTGTCTGAAGTCGGATATTTGGTCTCTGGGCATTATCGCCATCGAATTGGCCGAGGGCAAACACCCCTTCGACTCGTGTTCATTTCTGCGAATCATGAAGCGAGTCACGATCGAGGACTCGCCCACTGTGTCTTCCTCGCATTGGTCGTCTGACTTCGTTGACTTCATTCGAGCGTGTCTTATCAAGGACCCGGAGGAGCGACCGTCCGCGTCGACGCTGCTTCGTGTACGTGCAGTGATTCGCTTTCATCATAGCATCCGTTTATCGTGGACGCCGCCACGCGCATCAAGACAAAGGGGTGTTCTTCGATCATCGTGGAGTTGGCGGGAAGGGCGAGCGAAACGCCCGTGGCGGAAGCGCAGCCTTCTTCATGCAACCTCGTTCTTCAGACCATGAACGGTTCAGCGCGTCAGCAGAGCGAGTCGCGTGCAGCTGGAGTGCCTGAAGTGCCTGTTCCTGAGTCAGTGGATGTGGTGCCTCCTGTGCTTGAGCCAGTAAGTGTAGTGCCTCCGCCACCCGTTACTGTAACGCCTCCAACGCCACCGCCAGTGACATACACGCCCCCTCCAGCTGCGAGTGTGCCTCCAGTGGTGGACACGCCCCCACCACCTCCAGCTGCGGCAAGTGTGCCTCCACCGCCTCCTCCAGTGACGTACACGCCTCCGCTTCCACCGCCTGTAACTGATGTGGTGGTGCTTTCTCAATGGGACAGGAATCGTCGCCTGCGTCGCCCGAGATCTCGCGGACCCATGTTCCCGCTAAACGGACCGATTTACGCTGATCCGACTGACCCGTATCAGACTCGGTATAGATATGACGAGTATGGTGATGAATATGGTTATGGCTATGATGATGACGATGGGTATGGTTATGGGAATAATGGCTATGGTTATGACGATGATGACGACGACGATGATGACGATGAATACGATGATGATGACGACTATGATGATGATGACTACGATGACGATGAATACGATGAATACGATGATGATGACGATGACGACTATGATGATGATGACTACGATGACGATGAATACGATGATGACGATGATGATGACGATGACGACTATGATGATGACGATGATGATGACGATGACGACGTGTGGTACATCGAGAAGCCTCGCGACCTGAGCAACATCAGCGCAACAGTCCGCGTTCTCTGCATCGACGACGACAGCTGCAACAACAACAACATAACATCACTCGCCTTCTCGCGACTCTCCTGCCTGGAGGAGTTCACCGTCGGATCACGCTCCTGCCGCTTCGTTAGCTCCCTCTCCTTCTCCACGCTCCAGTCGCTTCGCAAACTCCGCATCGGTGAATACGCGTTCACATACCGACCCGACAGCAACAACGAGAAGCTCTCCTTCTCCGTCTCCAATTGCACTGCCTTGCAGAGCATCTCCATCGGCCCTCAGTCTTTCGTCAACTTCAACAACTGCTCCATCATCGGCTGTCTCTCGCTCCGCACTCTCAACATCGGGCGCATCAATACCGTCTCCATGTGCTTCACCTACGCCAACTTCACTCTCAACCAGGGACTGCTGTCTCTGCGTACAGTGGTTATTGGTGATGGCTGCTTCTCCGAGTCCACCAGACACTTCGTTAACGGTACCGTCTTCTCAGTTTGTTTCACGTAGTGTGTCCTCAGTTGACCAGCATCGCGCTCGGCAAGCACGCGCTGAAGGGAAAGAAGGGCATGGATTGCGTTTCCGTGTTTTCGAGTGAGTTCGGTGCGCGGAAGTGAAGACTAGACATGCAGCAGTTTGCGAAGCTCACGTCGAAGGGAGGGAGTTTCAAGTACACGTCCACGTTCACCATTACTTGTTTCGGAGCTGGAGGGAAATGACGGATAGCGTTGCCGAGTTTGCGCGTGATGATGCTGCCTGGTGCCAGTGAGACTGTGGCTCAGTTTGTGAAGAGTACGAGTTGGAGGGAATGGTTAGGTGAAGGTTTCGTGAATCAGAGAAATGAGGACAAACCGAATAACCAGGGAAGGAAGCAGAACCAGGGAGGGAGAAGGCAGCAGGAGAACAACCAAAGACAGGATCAGAAGGGGAAGAAACAGAATCAGAATCAGCAAGGGAGGAAGCAGAACCAAAACCAGCAAGGCAAGCAGAATAACCAGAACCAGCAAAGAAATAAACAGAACCAAAATCAGAATCAACAAGGAAGGAAGCAGAATCAGAATCAACAAGGAAAGCAGAACCAAAACCAGAATCAGCAGCGAAACCAGAATCAAAACCAGCAACGGAATCAGAATCAGAGGCAAAACGGTAATCGAAGACAAGAACAAGTCCCTGCATAGTTCACAATTCACGTATAGAATCAGCAGGGAAACGGAAGAAGAAGGAGAAATGACTACTAACCATGTTTGCTCAAACTCATTCTGACACAACAAACAGAGAAAACTAACACTCATCTACGGCTTCCACGATAGTCGTCGTGTCTACGGTCACGATAGTCGTCGCGTCTTCGATCATGGTAATCATCGCGTCTTCGATAGTCATCACGACGGCGATCGCTGCGATAGTCGTCATAGCGTCTGCGGTCGCGATAGTCGTCGCGGTAGCTCGCCTTCTCCACTTCTCTACACATCATCACCAGATGCCAACCCCAACGCCGCTCTTACCGCCTTCACCTTCTTCGGTCTCGTGACGCGCGTCTTACCCAAGCCACCACCCAAACGGGCTGGGAGCCATTTACGGACGGTACGGCCCCTCTCGACATCCACGATCAGCGTGCGCTCGTCCAGGCGCGAGCGGTTCAAACGCTACACGTTAGAGGGAGGATGTGCGAATCACGGAGTACGCCGTCTTCAGATCGTCGTCGTATGTGTACTCCACGAAGGCATAGCCGCGCGACTTGCCCTCGAGGTCTTTCACGATGACGAGATTCTCGATCGGACCATACTTCTCGCACACTTCGCGAAGACGGCTTTCCGTAGTGAGATAGGACAGATTTCCGATGAAGAGAGTGTTCATCGCGTTCTTTGTCGCCTTCGGATTCGCGTCGGGGTTGTCTACGCATCACGAGTCGCTCTTTCTCCCCCACAGTTCTTTATCTTTTCCGCTAATTCTTCTTTGTGCTTTTGCTGCTTTGCGAGACGAGCCGCTTCCTTTGCGTTCTCCTTCTTCTCTTCCTTCTTCTGTGAAACGGAAGCAGGCTCATTTGATTCATTTTCAAACTACACGATAAAACGCAGCACACCGATCCATTACTTCGTGAAGAACCGTCGAGAGACCCGTCATCGGCGTCGGTGGCTTCTTTTCGGGAGTGGGAAGAGACTGCACTTGGATATCAGGAACGAACAAGCATTTCAAGTCTAGTTCGTCATTCCACTCCCCCTTTCCCACAATCGGGAAGACCGTTGAATACGGTGATTCCCTTGCGCTCTCCCTGCCGACCTCCGTTGGGTCTTCCTCTGTTATACATCTCCTTTCTGTGAATCGGGTTTGAGTCCGAATGAATCGAATCCAATAAACGGCGCGTTTTTGGTCGCCTTTCGTTCTCGCCATTTCCAAGTGGGATGAGCTTTGTACTTGCCGCAACTCTCTCTGAACCATAGCATGACCACACGAAGACAAATCTCATCCTCAAGGCGTTAGATCCCTCACTTTCGCTTTCTGGAGATGCGGATAAAGTGCATTCAGTCATAGCAGGTTATGTGTAGCTGCTGAACATGCTTCTCAACGACTTCGTGACAGATGTGACGGAAGGAGCGGCAAGAATCGCTAAGGATGGTGGTAAGAACACCATATCGCAGGATGAGGTGAATGCCTATTTGCGTAGGGATGTTGAGGGATTGTGACGCCTAGGGCATGCCTGGGATATTATGATCGAAGGATACAAGAAGAATGATGGTCCCACTTGAAGAATGAAAGTGTTTTGTCGTTTATGTACTCTGCTGTCTCTTTGTCAAGAAACACTCAAAATCGATTGTTACGTTGACGTCATCTTATCGCCCACACGGAACCACTCCTTCAGCAACTCGTACACTACACTCAAAACCCGCCCCCATTCTTACTCATATACTTAATACTAATTGCAGGAATCGCCTTCATGTAGTTTGCGCAAATTCCGCGATACAGTCCGGGAAACCCTCTCTTCTGCACGATCTTCACGATGCAGTCCCACACACCGTTGTACTTCTTGTACTGCATCGTGCCCTTCGCCATACTCGACGTGGGCATGCCCTGCGCCTGCAGCTTCGTTCGCACCAACTGAAAGGGATACGATATGGTCTGTCCGCACAAACTCGACACCGCACCACACGCCAGCACCGTCACCACGCCCTTGTGCTTGCCTTCTTGGAGGAATCGATCCTATCCGTCACGCTTCGCAATCACCACTACCGTCAGATACGAGTACACCATCAGCTCCACGCCCGAGTACGGGATGATGCCCAACATCGACGCGAACATGCCCTTGTACATCCCTCTACACGCTTAGGACCGGAACTCCAATACGTACCTCCAGCCCTCGTTCGCAACCGTCTTCCGAACAACATCCCACATGCCACTGTATACACCCGGACCCGACAGTGCAACACGTGTCTTTATAACTTCTAAAGGATAAATGATGCTCTGGCTCACTAAGCCGGCCGTGGATCCCGTGAGGAATCGAGTCATGACATCCGCGTGGTGTGTATCGATGTTAAGACAGGCTCGAAGAAGCTCGTACACGTAGAAACGAATGGCCGTCTCGGGGAACAGCTTCAGGCAATTCACTCCATTCCCTCTCCAAAACCCCTTGATTCCACTCTCCACGTATATCTTGCGTGTACTCGATACGATGTTCAGCGTATGGTCTCCGTGGGAGGCTTGCATCAGAACTTTGATTCGATCGAGTGGCGCCGTTAAAGTACGACTCACTGCACCTGCTATACCTCCAGCGAAGAAAATGCGAATAGAAAGCGTTCTGGGGGATACAAGGAATGCCACAACACGATTCGACGATCTGCTATTCTAAAGACCACAACGAACGCATTACTTTGTATGTGTAGGCTCACCATTTCCGTTCATGATTCACTTCTTAGTGTACAGCGAGTTGCAAACAATCAGTACTGCTGGCAAACAAAAGGGACTTGCGAATAGAAGAAAAAGAAATGAAGCGAAGACCTGCTTTCCTAAGAAGCTAAACGTCACACGTAGCAGTGTTCAGAACGTACAGCGAGTGAACTAAAGGAATTCCCAAATGTTCTGCTGTTTAGCAAACAGAAAAGGAATGGCGCTTTTTGAGGAGCCTCTTGTGTGGTTCCAGAAAACTACCTGATTTCCGACAAACACTCCTTTCCGCTAACAAACACGCAACTAGTATATCACACTCTATTTGCCTCCCATAGAACCCGGCATTGGCGGTGGCATCATTCCAGGTTTAGGCGGCATCATGCCCTGAGGAGGCATCATTCCTTGAGGTGGGGGCATCATTCCTTGAGGAGGCATCATGCCTGGTCTAGGCGGCATCATACCTGGAGGCGGCATCATTCCAGGTCTAGGCGGTACCATGCCCTGTGGAGGCGGCATCATTCCAGGTCTCGGCGGCATCATACCTGGAGGCGGAGCCATACCCTGAGGTGGCATCATACCCTGAGGAGGCATCATGCCCGGTCTGGGAGGCGCCATGCCTTGGGACGGCATCATTCCGAATCGCGGCATCATGGCCATGAGAGACGCAGGAGGCATCACTGCCGTTCCCATTTCTATCCATTACCCCAGTGGACCAACACGCACGAGCATCCATTTGGAATTTGACGAGATTTGCAGTGGGGAACTGCTTTGGAATTTCATCATCCTATCCGTGAACACTGGCGAGAGAACGAGTACGGGCTTTGAGGGAGGAGGACCACAAATATGAACAGATATGACATTTACACCGCGAATCAGCACCAATCCGCGACTCTTCTCAACGGTAACGTCCTCTCCAGGAAGATCTACACCCGTAAGAATTACGGACCCACGAATACTCGGAAGAGGAGGCAGATCCTTTTTAATTCCCTTTGTAACGATTTCCTTTGCATGGACCAAGACTATGTTCATATGCACGTCGTACGCAAGAAACTGGCCCACAAAGCTGCGTCTACACATCATCAACGAACAGTGACAATCCGTACCCATCAACGAGCTCCACACGAATGATGTGGTTGATGTAGTCCAACATCTTCGTTGCCTTCGCTCCCAATGTGCTCTTTGTTCTCACCATACCGTTCTCAATGAAAGAAAGAGATACAAAGAAACAGAATAGTGCTTCTTTGGCTTATTGTCTTATCCTTGGCATCCTTTTACAGTAGAATAGCGCGCTTTCGGAGGACGCGATGAGAGCTTATGGAATGCTGCGCGTATTCTGCGTTCTCATGAGTGTTGCCTTCCTGTGGGAGTTGCGGTATTCCATCCCTTGTTTCCTGTTACTCTAGTGTTCTCTTGAAGATACTGAACGGCTCAACGGAATCAAGCGTGTCTCCAGCGAAGTCGTTCGTCACGAAGCCGTTGGACTCGTCGATGTGATATTGAGCAATAGGATCGTCATTGTGGAAGAAGAGAGTCCAACAACGACTGCCGCGTTGCCAGAGTTTCGTGAATTCAATGGTCACAAGTACTATCTTCCGGTGGTTGCGGCAGAGAAACGAGCGATGGAGAATCCGGCAATTGCGGTGCTGGGCTGTCGCCGCATGGACATGTTGCTGGACATCGTCTCTTCTCTTTCCAGCATGGCCTCAATCCAATCCTACAGCGTGTACGTCTCGCTGGGCTGCCCCGAGGCCATCGAGCAGAAGGAGGTGGAATCGTTCATTCGTCTGTCCAAGCTGCCCATCCCTGTGACCGTCCTTCAGTTCCAAGACCCACAAGCCTTCTTGGAGAAGCCCTCTCTGTTTCTGCGAATCCAGCAGCACTACTCCTTTATTCTATCTGAGCTGTTCGAGAAGCGTCGCCACAGCCACGTCATCGTTCTCGAAGACGATCTGCAACTCTCTTCGTCCTTGCTCGATTTCTTTGAACAAACGGCACCCCTGCTCGACGAGGACCCCAGCATCGCCTGCATTTCCGCGTTCAACGACAATGCGTAATGATCTCCCTCCCTTCCTGATTTCTAGTCTCGGCGAAACGACCGACCCCGTGCGTCTCCACAGAGCCTCCAGCTTCCCCAATCTGGCGTTGTTGTTTTCGATCCGCACGTACTCGATTCTGTGGGCCCACCAGGCACTGGACACGACAACCAACGGCTGGGACCACTGGCTGCGAATTCGTGTCCGCTCGCTGGATATGGACTGCATTTACCCTTCCCTTCCTCGCGTTCGCCACAGGGCGTCGGCGCAGAGTTCCACGGCGAGCCGCGGTCTGAGCAAGAAGCTGGAGCAGTATCCTCTGGAGAGCGAGGGAAGTGTATCCCTGGGGGATGTGCGTTACGTGGTGAAGGAGTACTACGAGCGGTCGCTTGTGGAAATGCTGATGGGGGAGAACGCGACGAAGGTGAAGGAGTGGGACGAGGGGATGGAGGGAAGCACTGCGGAATATCCCTCCGAGAAGGATGTGCTGGTTCTCACGGTGAAGGACGATCTGCGTCGGGTTAGCATTATGAAGAATCGAATTATTGTGGTCCCACTCGTGAGGGAGGTTGCTGTGGCGTTTCTCTGTAACCTGTAGCAGTTCCTGAAGGTGGCTCTTCAGCTGAAGCTGTTCAACTCGCCTCGCGGCTTCTTCAACGGCGTGCTGTCCATTCCCTTCAAAACCAACGAAGTGTTGTTGGTGAATCGGAGACGCGCCAGCGTGCTGCTCCCGAAGGAGTTTTCTCTTCTTCGCAATCCGACGCGCGCTCTCGTGAAGGGTGTGAAGGGCGCTTCGTGTGACGCGACGTGCGCCAAGTTCAACGCTTCGTTCGTGTGCGACAGCACACAGATGGAGTTCGCGAATGACTGCAAGGTGATGAAGAAGCACTTCCCGTGCGAGCGTGGGTGCTGGAACGAGGTGGGGAACGACATTCCGGCATACGTGGTGGAGGGAGACCAGTACGGAGGAATGTGTCTCGTGTCGATGGATTCATTTCCAGTGTGTACCCTACAGAACAAGGCGAGTCGACGACTGTGTGTCTGCGTCCATAAGGATAGTGTTGTGGATTATGATATCAAGACTCCGGTCTTGGGGAGTCCGAAGTTGGGCAAGAATGTGAAGATGAAGAAGGTTCAGTTCAAAAAGGGGAAATCGTGAATTGTCTGTTTGTTGCAGCACTCCTTTGCATCCGTATCCCATCCACTTTTCTTCGCTCCACTTTTCCCCAGTTCATGCGTATTCCCAACTGGCTTGTCGGCATTCTCCTCGCGCTTCTCTCCACTTCGCTGGGGAGTCTTGGAAAAGTGATGATTCGATGTGTTCATCTCCTCAACGTTTCGGAGGGGTATCCGGGCTATCTGAGGTCCGCCTGGCGTCGCTTCCCAATCGTGGCATCGTTCCTCATCTCGTCCGCTTTGACAAGGATTCTGACACCGTAGCTGTCCGCGCCCTCTTTTGTCCCTCCTTTCCCAAGTCCTTGTTGTGGTCATCAATCCGGTGCTTTCCGTGCTTTCGTATTCGTTTGCTGCTCAATCCCTTCTCGCTCCGTTTGCGGGGCTGAGTATTGTGTGGTCCCTTCTGTTTTCGACATATCTCCTCCCAGAATCGCCAGACAAGTCGAAGTACAAGTCGACGCTGCTCATCACTCTATATCCTTTTCTAACCAGTGCTCTGCTCCTTCATTCCAGTGGGTGTTTGCTCATCTCTCTTTCTGCTTCCCACACGAACACATCCTTTTCCGTTCGCGATCTCTCCCTGCTCTCGCGCCAGCCCTCGTATGTCCTGTTCTGCACCCTCTACTCCGTGACAATCATCCTATTGGCATTCATATCCTTTGGCAACACAAACGAACGACTCGAGAACTACCGAGGGTCCTTCTTCTTTCTGCACATCATGCGTAGACTCGCTATCGGCTTGTTGTCGGGATCGCTCAGTGGAAACCAAACCTACATCAAGGGACTGTCCGTGATTATCGCCGAGTGAGTGGACTCCATTCCCATGAGCTTTAGCTACTTGAAGGGAACCAATGTCCTCAAGATCCCCTGGACCTATTTCTGCTTGATCATGGTGGGCATCACGGCGGGAGGAGGAATCATCGCCCTCAACGCGGGCCTCAGCCGTTTTGAGGCCATGTACATCATTCCGTTGTACCGTCCCACTCCTCACATTCAAGGATAGATACCAGGGAAGCTTCATTCTCATAGGCAGTCTCTCCGGGATCCTGTTCTATCACGAAATGGAAGGCGCCTCTGTCCTCCTCTGCGTTGCGCATAAACAGTAGATACAGCGAATCGCCGTTTACGCCCTCGGCATCTTGATGAACCTCTACGGACTCGTCGAAGCCAACCGAAAGAAAATCAAATATGCATGTGATACTCGCGGTTGGATCTAACTCCTAGAATCCTGTCCCTGGAGAGGAAGAGGTCATCTCCGTTGAGGCGGACACCGTCATTCGCAAGTTCCCTTCCTTTTCGCTCGATGTATTATTCCGTGCTTGTTTCAGCCACTCCGATTCCGGGATGTCACTCACTCCTTCACGTCCTCCACTGACCACCCATTCCATCTCTGCTCACGACAAGCACAGTGCCACGCATGAACTGCGAGGAATTCCGAGAGTGGTCTTCTGCAGTGGGGATAATTGGAAACCCAGGGGTTGGTGGACCACATCATTAATCAGAATTCAGGTTTCATAAGCACTACTATGGTAGGTTCGAATGCTCTTTGCGTTTGGATGGAGTTGGATGGAATTCAATGGCCGTATACTAATGCTCTCCCAGGAAAACGAAGTCAAGCTTGCTGTCGTCGACAAGGTTCTCGGCAGAACCGGTAATACCGGTAATGTCACTCAGGTGGTCAACGGATGAGTGGGCGTCATGTGTAGGTCCGCGTGACTTTCATGGATGCTTCCAAGCGTAGCATTGTGAGAAACGTTAAGGTACGTGGAGTGGTGGATTTGTGATGCGTTCTAGGGACCTGTCCGTGAGGGAGACATCCTTACGCTTATGGAGTGGGAACGTGAAGCTCGTCGTCTCCGATAAGCACCCAGCCGATTATGATACCTGACTTTGCCGTTGTTTGTTGGGCACTCCCGATTCACAAGAAACACGCGAATGAACAGCAAATTTCGATTTCTGAACGTGGAGCGTCTTGTCCTGCCACGTCTGACCGTCCATCTTCAGCGCCTCCTCCACACTCGACGGAGACTCGAATTGCAGCAGTCCCGTTCCCTTCCCCATCCTTGTCAACTTGTCACGGATCACGCGAGACGCTTTCACTTTTCCGCACTACACATCAATTCCAATACCCACGTCCACCTTCGAAAAGAATACGCTAAACTCGTACTCGCTCACGCCAGTAGGAAGACCCGACACGTAAATGGTGCACGCGATCGCCTCGTGATTCGAATTGCTCTCCTTCTTCTCCACCTTTCTTTCCTCCTGCGGAACGGACAGCTTCACCTCCATCTTCCGGTTCAAGAACGAGTTGCCGTTCTCGCTCACCGCCTTCTTCGCCTCCTCTTCCTTCTCGAACTCCACGTACGCAAAACCCCTCGATTTCCCGTGGTTATTCCGCACGATGTTGACGTCCACGATGGAGCCGTACTTCCCGAAGTGCTCGCGAATCTGGTCTTCGTTGGCGGCAAAACTCAGATTGTTCACAAATACCGTCCTTTTCTGCACTTCGGGATCCTCCTTCTTTTCCTTCATCTTTCTCTTCCGCTCGGTGGGCGTTTCCACTTTGGCTCGTTTCGCATCTTCTTCCACCTTCACTCGCTTCACATCTCCCTCCACTTCCTGACCACTCATTTCGCTTCGCTTCCGTTCCCTCTCTTTTCGCTCCTCCTCCCTCTTCTGCGCTTTTCTCCGCTTCCGCTCGAACTCCATCCACGTTTCCAGACTGCCACAATTCCTCTCGAATTCCTCCCATTCCGCCAATATGTACTCCACGCCTTCCGTCACCGAAACCGACGCACGGCGGAACAGGGCTCGCGCTTGGCGTGCCTGGCAGTAAACACGATCGAAGTGGATGTAGTCCTATCCGTCAGAAAACACGACGATTCCGACACTCCAATACGAATAACTGTGTTCCTCGTACTTCAGAATTCCCTCCCAAATCCGTCTCGCGAGCTCCTCCTTCTTCAGCACCGTCGCCAACACCACCGTCACCGCCTTCTGCAGCGCGTAAATGCCCTCGTACCACTCCTTGTTTAGCTCTCTCTACCACTCAACCATCCCGTCCAGTCCTACTAGCCAGTCCACGCAATGACTACAATAGTCCTCCAACACGGCAATGGCCGATTCCTCCTTGTTTTCGGCCCGACGGCGGTACGTCGCCAGCACCGCCAGAAACACTTGGAGGTAATCGTAGTACGACGACAGCACCGTCTGGTACGCGGTCTGGTACACGGGAGTTACGCTGGCGATGGGCTTCCCGCCAAGTTCCAGCGCGAGAATGCGGTCGCAGTAGAGCGAGCCCAGGTAGTTCACGTTGCGCAGCGCGCGGCTGCTGACGGAGAGCGCGGTGGCGGGGAGTTTCACGAAGTCGAGGACGAAGAGGAAATAGGAATGCCAGAAATCGCCGAGCGTACGGAATTGGAAGGAAAACCGCTCGTACAGGGCGAGGGGGCGGTTGAGCTCGTTCTCCTTCTTCTTGAACTGCTGAAGCTCGAATTCGACGTACTCGGAAAAATGACGGAAGGCTGTGGTGATGTGATCCACTTCGAGCGAGGCGGAGAGCTCGTTCTCCAGAATCTCTCGCTTCTTGTACTCCTCTTTGGACTTGTCGACAACACCACGCATTTCTTCGTCACAAGGAGTCTGGATTTGATCATGCCACTGTGTGTACTGTTTGTAGGCCTCGTCGAGGAATTGAGAAGGGTGCGAAAGCATCCGCTTGAAATAACTCTCCGTTTCGGAGGGAGCTTGCGACTTCATTGACCAGTCGAGAATCACCGCCCACACGCGAATGCTTTCAGCACAGTCGGCAGCACAGGCACTGATTCCCTCCTCCGCAACTGTCTTCATTCGATCAGGAAGGAACATGGAAACGAACGTGAGGTAGTGCGTCCACAGATCCACCGAGTAGTAGTCCTTAAGCGCTGCAGTGTAGAGGTGGCAAATGCTCTCCTTCTCCTCCACGGTGCTTGCCACTCCCTGTTCATCTTCGATCCACTCGTTCCACGTAGCTATGCATAAATCGATAAGAAGAAGCAAACCAGGAGAGAGAGGGAAGGTTTTCTTCATCTGGAGTCGAATATTACGCAATTCCTCAATCTCCCCGTTGGACCTGTAAATCTCGATCAGTTTGTTGTACGCCTCCAAGTCTTTGGGATTGGCTTTGATTGCCTCGGTCCACTTCTCGATATTCATCTTCATTTCATCTTCATTTTCCTCCTCGCTGTAGCTAGAGTCGCTTTCGGAGTCTACAAGGGTAACGAGTCTGGGATGGGAAGAAAGGACCTACTGGAGTGGATTTCTGTTTCCTTGGGTTCAATTGGGTTCTCTTCTTCCATAATCCGGGTTTGGGAGGGGAATGAATGAACAAACAAGGGAGTAGAGACTAGAGTTCTTCTTCCATGTGTTCTTCCTCCTTGACTTCCTCTTCTTTCACTTCTTCCTTGATGTCCGTCTTCATTTCTTCCTTGACTTCCTCCTTAACAGGCTCCTCTTCCTTGACTTCTTCCTTCACCTCCTCCTTCACCTCCTCCTTCACTTCTTCCTTCACCTCCTCCTTCACCTCCTCCTTAACAGGCTCCTCCTTCTCCACACCCTTCATCTCCACGCTCTTCTTCGTAATCACCATGTTCTTCTCCACAAAGCTCTTCAATCTCTACCCATCACGCCCACACTCCTCACTCACCGGGAAGTCCTTCTGATCGCCCGTGAACACCACGCGCTTCTCGCCGTCGCCCCCCGCCTGGAACAGAATGAAGGTCGGGAAGTCGCCGAACACCAGGTCCTTCAGATCGTTCTTTCCAGAGTTCAGACGCGCAATCACCACATCGTCGTTATGGCTGAAGTACTACAAGTCAGTCACATGCAACACCGCCACCTCCGCCAGACGCTGGTAGTCGTCCTCCACGCGGTCGCACATACGACAGCCCTACAAATCACCTCCACTACAAAACACGACGTCAACCACGAACTCCACCAGCACGTTGCGCGTCGCGTCGAACGCCACGTCCTCGAAGTCCTTGCTCACCAGCACCTTCACGAAGCCGTCAGGGTACTCGTACACCGGCTCCGACTTCAGGAAGGGGTACAATGCGCCCCCACGCGCGTCCTTCACAAACTGCGTCACGCCCTCGTACTCCAGCTCGCCGTAGTACACAAACTTCTTGTGCGGCGTCGCGCCCATATCCACCTACGGCGTCAGCACGACGAACAAACACGACATAGAACAAAATGGGAAGATCCTCCTGACTAAACCCAAAATACTCGATCATGTTATTGACATCGTATGGCATGATGATCGCGATGAACTCGCCCACGTGGTCCTTCGCCACGCTCTTCAACACTCCATTCACGCTCTCGTCGTACAACATCGCCTCGTCCTCCACCATGTACACCAACTCCTCGCGGATGCCGTGGTCGCCCGAGAAGATGAAGCGGTTCCAGTAGCTGCTGTACGGAACCACCAGCGGAAGGGCGTTCGTCGCGATGAAACGCTTCAACTCCTCCACGTTCCACTTTCCGTCGAAGGTGGAGACACGACCCTCGGTGCTGGTGACGGTTAAGGAGTCGACGGGTTCGGACATCTTGTTCTCGCCGAAACCGCACAGGCAATCGACATCGTCCATGTCTTTCACGGCGTCCTCGAAGTAGCGGTACTTCAGACTCTGGTTCGATCTGAAGTGCGCGACAACGACGGCACGCTCCTGGTGCATGTGGGACTCGATCTCCTCGTCATTCTCGACGACGGTGATCTTGGAGATGGTCTTCTTTCTCAGATAGAACAGAATGTCGCTATCCATCACGCACCCACATCAGTCTCACTTCACGCGCAACTCTCCACGATATACTTCATCGTTGCCATCCTTGAAAAAGTGAAGCGAAGGATAGTCACGGATTCGGTAGATCTCCGCAATCGCACGATTCCTGGGAAGATCGATCTACACATGAACGCAACTCACACAAAGCGGACTTTGGCAAAGTTCACACTCAAGGCCTCGTCGTCCGCCGCACGAACCAACTTTCTGAATTGGTATTCGAAGGCTTTTGAGCGAGCGTCCCACTACATATCACCGCACGCGCTCAAACTTTACAGAAGAGTGGAAGAACAGGAACAGATTGTCGTTCTCCTTGATCGCGGAATGGAAGGTCTTCTCATCCAGAATCATAATGCCATCTGCGTCTTCAACCTGGGACACTGCTAGGCACAGCAGCACGAGTCCAAGAAGATATCTCATCATTGTTTCCAAGAAAAATGGGTTCGATGGGAATGACGCGTGCAGTGATTCCATCGTTATCAAGGCTCCTTCTCAAACAACAAACAGAAGTACTTTTGCATGTTTTCCATTTCGTCCTTTACGAACACCTTCATCAGCTCGTGTCCAGCACGACGGTGCGTCATACCGCCGCTTCTCATGATCACATCAAGCTCCTTCGCCTTGGCGATCACGGCAGGGTTACGCTTGCAGGAGGCAGCCACCTGGGTGATCAGCTGCGTCCACATGGCACTGGTGTTCTGGTCCACTCTTCTCTTTTCGAGCTATCCTCATCAACGATCACTGAACACCTACACTGCCGCACTCCAAAGCCTCCTTGTTGAACTTCGCACAAATATCCCACACCTCCTGGATACGCGTCTTCTGCAGCGCCGAGCAACGAGTCACCTGGCACTTCCAGAACGGAGCCTTTCTTCGCTGCAATTGCACAGCGCGGCGATTCTCGGCCTCGGAACGAGCGGCCACTCTATTGCGTCAGCCATTCAAGTGCGAGAGAATTACGCGGCGAGAGGGCCATCGGCCTTGTTAATCACGATGATGTCCGCGTGCTCCATGATACCCTTCTTCTCGCCCTGCAGCTCGTCGCCCATAGCGGGAGGCATCAGCAGCATCACCATGTCCACCATGTCGTCAATCATCACTTCCGACTGACCCAGACCCACCGTCTCCACGATCACGATGTCGTAGCCGGCGGCCTCGCACAGAAGCACCAGATCCGACGTGTGCTCAGCCACGCCACCCAAAGAACAGTTCGAGGGAGAAGGACGCACGAAGGCGTTGGGGTCGTAGGACAGCTCCAGCATACGCGTCTTATCACCGAGGAGCGAACCTCCAGAGCGCGTCGAGGACGGATCGATGGCGAGCACGGCGACCTTGTGTCCCTGCTTCGTCAGGAGCGTTCCCAAAGCCTCGCAGAAGGTACTCTTGCCAGCGCCTGGGGGTCCAGCAATACCCAGACGGAACGAGCCAGGCACGAACTGGTGAGGGTGGTCGCGCTCATTCTCCATACGCTTGACAGACAAGACGTAGTCCAGAAGGAGTTCGGCCTGAGCCACGTGCGCAGGCAGGGAAGACTCCACTAGGGATGACTACCGACGCCAACACCGACGAAGAGTCACCGCACGACTGAGCAGATTACGCTTGTGGTTCAGCGAACCGATAGCCCACGTCTTCACCGAATCGGCCATGTCCTTGGGGAAGGGGAGAGGCGGATTCTCCTACACTTCAACGACATCCGTAGCGAGTCTACGACGGTATATTCAGTTCCGAAGAAGCGAACAGCGGTACTATCAATGAGAATGCAGAAGCGGGCCTACGGGCAGATAGGGTTTACTCTAACTGCAGATTTGAGGATGGATTTCCCGAAACGAGCAAGCATGGTGAGAGCTTTGGAGGAGAAACCGAGCACACTACACTAAGAGCACGAGGGAAGAAAGTGTACAAGTATCAACACCTGAATGAGGCTGAATGTGATCCATGAAAGAGGGAAACGTGGAACTCTATCTCAACAGATTGACAGAACAAACAGGCATGCAGATAAGAAACCACTGGAAGGATGCGCGACACATCACTCCTTCCCCGCGTCCTGAAGCAACTCACGCGAAGCCTTCTCACAGAACCAGCTCCGCTCTACACACTCCCGCACTTTCATATAGTACCTACACATTATGCAACCAGAATTCTCCCACATTTCCCTGTGATTACTGTACATCGACGAGGCCGCTTGGTTTGCCGGACTCAGTGGGTTTGGGTCGTTCAAGAGACTCTACGATGGTGAACGAGAGCAGAGAGTGACTTGTATCGACAGGAGAACCGTCACAATGTTGTACTGTGGAGTCCAGCGGTTCTGCAATATATCCAAGCAAATGTGTCCGTCCACGTAAACTACATGTCACTGTCCAAATCAGGAAATCGACTGTTGGGATGGAACAAGTGGTTCACGAAGCGAATGCTCGGCGCCGTTTCAGGATACTGTTCCGAAATCTCGATTCGCAGAAAGAACGTGCCTCCCTCCCAGGGCGTGTCCTCGGGTCTAACCATCACTCCTCCGAGAGCAAAAAAGAGTACCCTATGATGCACGCATCCCATATAAGCATGTTGTCTTCATGAATTCGACAGGTGATACCAGAAGGAGGATTTCGCTGGTAGTACTTGTAATCGGCTAGTACACGCTTCCTCGCTTTTGTAGACATTCTGCAGAACTCCCTTCTCCAAAATGTCCTTGATGAAACAAACAACTGACTGGATCGGAATGGGCACTTCTGTCGCCGCGTCCTTCTCTGTATCAGGTTTCATAATGCTAATGGAAAGCACTCCGTTTTCGTACTTTGCGACAATCTTGGAGTAGTCGGTGTGAGGAGGGAGTCGAATGTTCCTCGACATCGATCCGTATCCGCGCTCCATGCTGCCGAATATGTCGTCGACCAACTTGACGGGCGGATTCCGCTTGCCCTGGACGGAGAGGATGTCCCCGAAACAGCACACGCGGATGTCTTCTTTCCGGACGCCCGGCATATCGGATGTGATTGTAATGCGGCTCTGCGTCTCGTGGACATCCGTATCGCCAAACCCACGCTCCATCTTACGACCCCACATATCGCGCAGTGTCCCGTGGAAGAAGGGTTCTATTCCCCAAACTGAACGCGACCCCCAGAGAAAGGCATGGCCCTGGCCCAATTCACGCAAAAGAGGACGGTAGTAGCTTAAGTACGCCATATTGAACGCAATTCTGTGCTGTCCTAACAGCCGTGTGGATCCCTATCCCAAAGGGCAAAGGGATATACTTTCCCCAGATAGCGGTTCCCATTCTCCGAAATCATCACTGCTTGATCGGGAAACAAGGGGAAGAACGGAGGAGATCCATGGAACAAAGACAGAAATCAACATGGCAAAGGTGGTGTGTGTTGTCCAGGGCGATAATATATCCGGAACAGTGTATCTGTCTCAAGTGAGTCCGTGTGTTTGTGCTCACGAAAAGGCATCTCCCTACGCGCCGACCATAATCGATGCATCCATCAATGGACTGCCAAAGGTATTCATACAGCATCACGGTATTCATCCATCCTAGGGAGAGCACGGAATCAGCATCAACGTGTTCGGGGATCTAACGAATGGCTTCGAGCATTGTGGTATGGTGAGGTAATCGAAGTGGATGACTTGTAGGTCCCCACTACAACCCCCTGGGAAAGCAGCACGGAAGTCCGGACTGCGAGGAGAGACACGTCGGAAGTCTGGGCAACATCGTGTCGGACGGGAAGACAGCCACCCTCCACCTGGAGGACACGCATGTGCAGGTAATCGGCCCGTATTCCGTTATCGGACGGTCGATTTTGATATACGAGAATCCGGACGATCTAGGGAAGGTTATGGTGCAAGGGGTTGGTGATGGTTAGGGGAACAGTCCGAATAGCCTCATAAACGGGAACGTGGGGAGGGCGATATGCGGCGGCGTGATTGGCATAGCGAATATTCTATAGTGTAGTCTGTCCATTTAAAGTGTGTTTGTTGTTTGAAAATGGCAGTGAAGAAGAAGAGGCAGCGGAAGAACAAGAAGTGGATTCCGTGGAAGCAGCTGACGCCGGAGGAGCGAGAACAGTTGAGACGCGAGAGTGACAAGAAATCCTTTCGGAAATTGTTGAAGGAAACAAAGGAGAGGGCAACGGCGGCAGAGAACTCGGGAAACTACCTGGAGATGATCCACGCGCCTAGACCGACGAACGAAGTAGTTGTTTCTCCTCGTCGCGTGAGGACTAGGATTATTCGTACAACAACGCGGAAAAGAGACACGTGGATAAGTGGGATGTTCACGACGTGGTGGAAGACGATGACGAGGAAGAGGACTTCTGTGAGAACGACATTGTGGGCGTTGGAGTGGCGGAATGATGACATAGGAGTGGGTGGAGCAGACACACTTTGTGAATCCTGAGGATATTAGTGAGGACAGAGAGATCAAGCAGGAGACCCTTCCCGAGAAGATAAAGCGCTGCCACGACCGGATTGCCGATCTCGAGAAGGAGAACGCGCTTTTGAAGGAGGATTTGCGTGACTTAGAGCATTTGATGAAGGATTATGCTGCAAACATGTAATATAGTGGTTACCCGTCTTTTCTATTCCGTTGGGCTGTTTTCTGACGAAAGGCTTTTCAAGAGGTCGCAAACAAACACGCAATTCTTCACATATTCTAGCCTTCATATAGTCTAAAGTAACCGTCTCCAATTTCTTTCGCCAGCCTCCCAGCTGCCGTTTCGCGATCGCTGATAACCTGCCGTCTCCTTCCTCACTGCGCACCACACCCAGCAATCCCTCGATCTCCTTCAACGGCACCCACGCGCGATTGATCTTGCACGCCACTGTCACGACGCGTTCGACCAAATCGCAAGCCTCCACCACACGCCCATGCGCCATGAGCACTCTCAAGACGCCCTCGCTCCAGTATCGATTCCTCTCCATGCCTTCCACCACTAATTCGATCACAAAGAATGGCGCGCCCGTTGTGGGACAGTGCGTTAGCACACGATCAAGGAAGGCACAGCAACTGTTCCCGCTTCTGTCCTGACTCAACACCCACTTGCAGCTCTGGCAGAAATCGGTACTGTTTCTGCACTCTTCGTACTGTCCCGCCAAGATGACAGCAATTCGGTCCCACGACAGTTTCCACTGAGCAGCCAGCGCCACAGCGAGATGCGCGTTCCCCCTTCCCGCCAACTTCTTCACCACACACTCCGCGTCCTCGCCCCACTCGTCCTCCGCAAGAAGCGTCAACTGACCCTCCACGATCATTAACTTCTCCTTGAGCTCCGACTCCGACACGACTTCGCCCTCGTCCTCAATAACCCTCTCTTCTTCCGGAATTCCCGAAAGCGTGGTGATTATGAGCGCGAGGAGCTTGCGTTGTTCGACCAGATTATTCTTCAGTTCCCGCGGGGAAGAACACACCATCGCCTCCCGCTTCGCCAGAGCCACGTACAGCGAGGTAACCGCCATCTCGAAGTGGTGGTGGTGGAGGAACACGGAGTACACGTCGAAGAAAACGGACTGCGAAACGTCCATTCGATGACACGCGGCGATCAGAGCGGTGTGGAGCGCACCCTCCAGCGACTACACGTGAACACCAAAAGTGGGGGATACCCCAAAGTCGACGGAGTGGAGGGAGGCGAGCGCGTGCTGTTCGCAGAGCGCCGTGACGAGATAAGGAATCTGGATTGTCGCCTGTGCGAGAGGGAGGGAAAGAAGAGTGCTGATGGCGAGAGAGAGTGTGTGTTGTTGGAGGTAGTTGTGGAACAACTACTGGTTACGGAGAGCACGCGAGTGTACCATGATAACCGCGGCATCCTTCTTCTTCCCTCCAAGTTCGATATATCGTGCGCACCACTTCGCATTCCACTCTACACTCAACCCCACACATCACCACTCACCATAACATCGCTTCTCGTAACTCTTCTGCAGAACGAACTGCGCCGCCTCCTCCCAGCGCTCCTTCTCCTCCAGCAGCGCGTCGCACAGGCGTCGGCCCTCTTCCCTCCAACTCGCGTTCGACACACTGAAGCACGCCTCGATGAAGTAACGCTCCAGGGGAGTATCGTTGTGAAGGAGCGTGCGATGGGCGATCCACGGTTGGAGGGAAATGAGAATCACGTTGTAGTAGCGGTGATGGAGACAGAAGTCCAGAAACTCCTAGCGTTCAGTGATTCATGATGATCATACCGTGCTCTGATAACTGAACAGCTGCGACTGGACGAAGTCAAGCCAGCTTTGTGCATCTGCTTGGAGATGCTCGAAATGGTGCTGTTTTTCGCATTGTTGATAATACTTCATGATCACGCCATTGACCGAAATCGTCCCGTTTTTGTCCACATCCTCCACCACCCACAGCCGATGAATCTGCAGATACCCCGCGGAATGCTACGCCTCAATTCCCTCCCTCGCGCCCACAATCACGGTGGCAGTGCAATCTTGAATCAGCGTCGTCAGCGCGGGTGCCATCTGCGGGTAGTGAGTCTTGAGGGTGGTGAGCGCGGTCAGAAGTGCCACGCCGCGGTGGAACAGACTGTAGGCGGAGCGGTCCAGACGGGCGAGGAGGAGCGCGGAGGCGAAGGTGGAGGGGGTGTGAGGTGAGTTGGTGTGAGTTGAATTGACATGAGGTGATTTGTGAGTAGAATTGACATGAGGTGAGTGAGTTGAATTGACATGAGGTGAGTTGTGCCTTGAAGGGTACGTCAGAGACGCCTCGCCACTCGACACAACGGAGCGCAGACGGAGCGCCTCCACGAGAGACGAGAGCGTCAGAAGAAGGGTATCCGACGTCATAAGTGGAGGTGCAACCGACTGTGCGTCGGACATCATCTCCACCTCCTGTCGTAACGCCCACTGACGTGTGGTGGTGGTGGTGGGCGCGAGAGCGTTACTGTATTCCAGAACAGCCTGCTCCGTCTTGCTTGTGAATTCTACAGTAAATACTGCATGACAGAAATACCCTCGAATTCCGCCTTCTCGCAACTGTTCATCGCGTCCATCACACTGAAGCCGTACCACCGGCACACAATCATTTCCCTCCTTCCGCTCAACTCCGCCACGCCCAAACCAAACACTGCCCAATTCGCTCTCAACACCTCGAACACCACTTCCCGCCAACTCCGATTCCACCGCTCGCCACACATCGCATCGCCACAGCGACTCGCCACCTCTGCCACCAACATTCCCTCCAACTCCGCTTCGTTTCGTGGAGGGAAATGTTGCGGGTTGGTGTAGCGGAGAACGCTTCGGAGCATTTCGGGATGCACCAGATTGTGATGGCAGAGAATGCACGTGTAGTAGTCGTTGATGGACATGCGCAGTGATTCGCTCCATTCCTGGTCCTGCAACGACTAGTCATGATAAGCCAAGAGATCACTGTACGTGCTCAGTTTCATAGTCCGTGTTGGCGATCATGCACTCAGCGTCATCACTGTACGTGCATTGAAGAGAATGCGAGACAGCGTCATTACACTGAGCAAACGAAATCCAGAAACAGTCCCGGAAATCGTCGCACCACAAAAACCACAGGAAAACGGAATCACACGCGGGCTCAAAAGAAGCCCGAATTTGGACAATCCTCGATCGGTCGGACAACGGTCTGGTGTGCGAAAAGAATGGGTTCGGATGCGAAAGCGTCTACAATGAGAAGAGAAAACCAACGCTACAGTGAACACGCGAGGGCGAGGAATGATGTGCAAGATGCGCAGCGGGGCGAGGCCGTACATCAGAATATACTCGTTGAACTCGCATCCAGAATTGATGGCCACGATCAGACGGTTTTCCAGAACGCTCAGCACCGCATTCTGAATCGCGCTCCCAGATGCGTAGCCGTCCGGTCTATAGGTGAAACGGCAGCAAAGACACGACAGCGGCAGCGAGTACGTTGCGGCCCACGATTTGGATTCCGTGTCGAATACCTGCAATTCCATCGAGTTGTAGAGGAAGAACACGCACTTCCCCCAGCTCGCAATTGCCAGAATGCGGCTTGCAGTGTTCAGAATCGACTGCACTGCGCGGGTGAGTTTGTGCTGATTGTTCTGAAGCACTCGCGTTTCGTACGGGAGAGATGTCAGATCCGTGTACAGAACCGAAGAGGTGTCCACCCTTCGACACAAAAAGGAGTCACCCCACAAGAACTGGGAAATGGAGCCCTTCTCGTCACATGATAGCAGGGAACGATGGATGGTTCGCTGTTCCACTCCTAGCGACAAAAATCCGTTTGGATCCCTTGAAAAGGGAAGAAGCACCGAATACAAGTAGTCTACGCATGACAGTGATGCCACGAGAACTACCATCCACTGTGATCACATGCACAGTGATCCCCTCTTCTTCTGAGCGCACAAACACTCCCTCCCTCGGAATAGCGCCTACGCGTCAGAGCACGAAACAGCTCGGACAAGGAAACAGAAACTGGGTTTGGATTCCCTCCTCCCTCGAGTCCCAGTGCTCCTCGATCGTAAGTCGGTTATTGCAGCTTCTCCATGCAACAACACTATCGGTAATTCAAGTGTGCAGAAACTACAGCTTCTTGCCAGCACCAGTCAGGAAATCAGACTCCACGTCACATATCCCGCAGTCCTTCAGGTCGTTCATGTCTTGCGGTTATTCACTACAAAGTGCAACGTACTATAGTGCGGTTGGTTCGTACCCCCTTTGAAATCGACGGCGATCACGCTGCAGGACCCGGAATCACTCCATTCGTAGAAGGAGACCTCTCTATGCAGCTGCATGGCAAAAGGAGCGATACGACAAACGAAATGTGAGTAACAAACAGACCAAAGACCGAAGTCATTCGTTTAGCAAGTAAGAGGGTTGTTTCTGTTGGGGAAAGGACCCTGAGAACCATATCTTCTCGAGCCATCCTTCAACTCCCAGTTCCAAGTGAAACGGCACTGAGCAATCTCAGCCTCGTCCTCGAGATCGTAGTAGTAGTAGTGCTCACCGGTAGTACCGCACATCAAAGGATAACCACGGCCCAGATCAGTCCAAGCAGACACAGTGACGCCACTCTCAGCAGGGCAAGTAGCCATCAGCTTCATGGCGAACTGAGAAATGTCGGTAGCAGGACCACCCTCGTTGTAACCGTTGTTATCCAGGTTGATCTCAGCCAGCACGGGGAAGTTCGTCTTATCCTCGCAGATCGTCTTCAGATCAGCCAGAATGGAAGCCTGAAGCGTCTCAGCGTCAGCAGGATCCACACAAGCCTGGATGTTGTGCTCGCTCACCTGGAAGTACTTCATGTTCTTGAAGTAGCCCTTGTGCGCGTTGGCAATCATGTAGTCCAGAAGCTGCTTGAAACCGTCTCTCTTGAAGGTACCCGAAATGAACACCAGACGAGAAGGACGCGTGTACTGAGTCAGCTCCATCAGACGAGGAATCATAGAAGCATCGATCTGATGAGACAGCGTCACATCACCATAGATGAAGGTATCGATGGGAGCCTCGTTCTTTCTCTGCTTGCAGAGCGACTCGTGGAAAAACTCCAGAGACAGCTTGGTCATACCAGCCAGAGCCAGCACACGGGTGTGAGCCAGAGCCTTTGTGGGATAAGCATCTCGTATTCTCAGGTACATGAGGGTCACGTCATCATCCTTGATCACATGCCAGTAACAAGTACTTTGAGACTCGATATCACAATTGTCACCCAGAATGAAGGGATCGTAGATGGGGAACCAGGGCTCGGGAGTCGGAGTCGGGGTAGGAGTGGGCGTGGGATCAAGACTGGGAGTTTCAGGCTGTGTAGCAGGCGGTTGAGTCGTAGGAGGCAGAGTAGTTGGCTGAGTTGTGGGAGCCTCGGTCGTTGGACGGACAGTCGGGGGCTGAGTGGTTGGGGGTTCAGTTGGAGGAATGGTTGGAGGAACTGTGGTAGGAGGTTGAGTCGTTGGAGGGACAGTTGTTGGTGGTTGAGTAGTGGGAGGCTGGGTTGTCAGGGCTTCTGTGGGTGGAAGGGTGGTTGGAGCTTGAGTTGGAGGAAGAGTAGTTGGAAGGACAGTTGTTGGCACCTCAGTGGGAGGAAGGGTTGTAGGAGCCTCGGTTGGAGGAATTGTGGTTGGGGCCTCAGTCGGTGGTTGAGTCGTAGGAAGAATTGTGGTTGGAGGAATGGTTGGAGGTGGTTGTGTGGTTGGGAGAAGAGTAGTAGGAGCCTCAGTTGGTGGCAGAGTAGTCGGAGGGACAGTTGGAGGAAGGGTAGGAGGAAGGATAGTAGGGGCTTGAGTCGTTGGAAGAAGGGTTGTTGGAGCCTCAGTTGGGGCCTCAGTTGGAGGAATGGTAGGAGGAAGAGTGGTTGGGGGTTCAGTTGGAGGAACTGTGGTTGGAGGCAGAGTAGTAGGTGGTTGCGTCGTTGGTGACAGAGTAGTAGGAGCTTCGGTAGTGGGAAGAAGAGTAGTAGGAAGGACAGTTGTTGGTGTCTCAGTGGGAAGAAGGGTAGTTGGAGCCTCAGTCGGTGGTTGAGTTGGCGCCTCCGTGCTCGGAGCCACTGTCGGCACCATCGTCGTTGGAATCGTCTCCACCACATCCACATCACCCTTGTCCAGCTTGTCCTTCAGATCCTCGCCAAGCAATCTGTCCTGCACAACCTGAGACACACTGATCGTCTGAAGGCTCTTCAAACAACCATCCTTCACTTCGATCACCGTCGTGATGTCCACCACCGTTGTCGCCACGCGCTCCATCTTCACCTCCTCACACCCATTCAACGAACCAGCGCCAAACACGATTCGCTCCACCTTCTCCACACGAACCAGTTGAATCATCTTCACCTCCGGAAGCGCGCCATCCGACACCACCACACTCGTGAGAGAAGGCAACTCAACCAGCGTCATCACAGTGATGCGCGTGAAAGAAGTGCCAGGGAGGATCAGCTCCTGAACAAGCGCGCAGTTCACCACAGTCAATCCACTCACAGAATCATCCAATCGTCTTCTCGACGACTCGCCATTGAAGTTGTTCCCCTCATACACCACACTTGCCAACACGGGATTGCTGTTGATGCTGCAACCATACGCGTTCTGGAAGGAACCCGCCTTGAACACCACGCTCTGCAAGGAGTTCATGCTCGACAGCGTCAGACTTCTCGCCTGCTGGAACGAGTTCGCGCCAAACACGATGCGCTCCAGTCGCGAGTACTTGCTCAAATCCACCTCCGTCACATCACCACACTTCCCCTCATCCACCACCAACTCTGTGATGGACGCAGACACAGGCTCGTCGCTCCAACACTCCACGTACGTCACAGGAACCTCACCCGTCGGCACAACAGTCGGAGTCTCACCGGTCGGCACCACACTCGGCAACGCCTCCATCACAATCGGTCTGATCGCAAATCCCGCAATGCCACCCACATTCCCATCATCTCCATCCAGTATCGGCAACTTGAACTCCATCACGTCGCAACCACGCAGTCGCGACTCCACCACGAAGAACGGCCACTCCGCCAACTCGCTCTTGCCCTCCTCCGCGTACTGTCTGTACTCCTTCAACACGCCATACACCGACGGACGCCAGAACGCCTTGTCGAAGAACGGACCACTCGCTCCACCATCATAGAACTGGAAGAACTCGGGGTCCAGACCCAGCGTCACTGCCACAGGACCACTGCGCGCCAGCTCGAACAGACCCAGCTTGTTGTACGCCGTCGGCTTCTCGTAACCAGCAATGTGGTACTTCTTGTCGTCGTCCTCGATCACCACACACTCGCCCTTCCTGTTCGTGTGCGGATAGAACTCGCTGAACGCGATGCCGCTCTCCACCGCGTAGTCGAAGCCCCACACCAACGGCAAGCCCTCGCACGACGCCTCCTCCATTCCGTACTCCTTCCCCACACAGTCGATCAGCTCCTGCGCCGACAGCGACACCTGCACTGCCTGGTCGTACTCCTCCACGTACAGCTTCTTTATCGCGTACTCGATCGCGTTCGTCACGGCAAACGCCCAGCTCACTGAACACGCCTGCGGCTTCGACACGTACTCGCGCAGCTCGGACGACTCGTCGCAGGGGTTGAGCGCGGGCACGAGGGAGTGGTACTGCGTGTTGTTGAACACCTCGCTCATCGCGGGGTTCTGCACCTTCATGCCCGAGTATCGCTGACGCGAGTTCATCAACGCCTCGTACTCCTCGGCAGACCAGTCCGCGTAGAACGTGAACGCCAACTTGAACTTGTCGCGTCGGTTCCACTCTTGAATCTTCTCGCACGACTCCACGAAGTAGTTGAGACGCGTCTTGAACTCCTCGGAAGCAGCATCGCGAGAGGAGCCCTTCTCCTCCACGGACCACTGGTTGAGGTATTTCACATAACCTTCCTCGTCGCAATTAAACGACAAGGAGTGAACTCCCAATTCACTGAGAATAACGCAAAAGAGCAACAGGGAGATAACTCGATTTCTCATTCTGAATACAGTAGACAGAATCTATTCTCTATCGCCACGCACGACGGAGTTTCAGGCTCACGGGATTGCTGAGAAAACGGGGTATGATTACCATTATTCACTTTACGCGCCTGTTGTATGCCACCCAGATGCTACACGTTCCAGTGAGTTTAGACACCCAACTCCTATCCAAAGGGGTAGAGTACTCCATGAGGGGCTTGTTGAGCCCAAAACAGGACGGTTTCTGTCAAAACGGTAGATACGCGTTGTTCGCTCCCCGAATCATGAAGAATGGAAGAGAAAACGCGTGGAGGAGATGAAACGGGTCTCTCGATCCAAACTCTACTCATGAGGATTCAGCGTCTATCCACTCACCATTCTTCATTTCATGCTTTGTAGAAGAGAGATCTCGCTCTTCCTTCACAACAACCAATCCATGTTGTATAAGTCTTCCATTCATTCTTCTCGTGCATCACATGAAATCCTCGACTCTCTCCCTGTTCATGTTGATGGAAGGAAGGAACACGCTCTGTATCATTCCAACGATTCCATCATTCAATTCCAATCACAGAAGCGTCTCTTTGTCCTCTATTCATCCCCAGATTCGGAAGCGAATACGTCCTTATCACCAATCCACCTCAATCCTCATCCACACAACTCTATTCATCCATACACAATCCCTACAAGACAGAAACAACACCAGAAGACGAACGCCTCTCCAACTGTTCCATTTCCCTTCTGATATCACCATTCACAATCAAATACCTTCATATTCACGTTGAAATCACACGCAACGTATTCCCTCTCAATCCTCATCCCCATAACTCCATTCCCCTCCACTAGCATCCATCAATGCATTCTAATCAAATCCATCATCCACTCTCCTCCTTCTCCTCGTCTTCAATCAACCCCTCCCTCCCCGCACTCCATACATAGCAATCAGTACTCACCCCTCTTCATCAAATTCAAATCCATCCACTTCACTCCCCTTCTCTGACAATCACAAACCACTCCATCGATTCCCCATTCAACCACCCCATTCAACCACCTCAATCCAACCAAAGAAAGCACACAACACAAAACAACCATTCATCCAAGAATCACCCACCCTCACTCCAACATCCCAATACTCCATCCCAATCTCTCATACTCCTCATTCTCTATCCCTCCACCCCTTTTCAAATTCTTTCTCCTTCATGAATGAAACAATAACGATGTGATGTGGAGTCGTCAGGAATACTTCGAGCAACGTAATCGACGTATTGTGGAACAGATCAGCGAGAGAGGAGAGTGGATTGTTCATTCCTCCCCTTATCCCTGTAGAAAGAAGAGTTCCATCTTCGAAGGTGTTATTGTATACATTGACGGTCACACGAGCGTTCCCTACACGACATTGCGCCAACTGGTGTGTGATCATGGGGGACGGTTCGAGCCTGTATCCTTCAATGTGAAGCTAACGCATTTTGTTGCGGAGAATGTGTCCTTCGCGAAGTACAAGGATTTGTGAGCAATCCAACCCTATCTCACGCATAGACAGACGAAGAAGGATCTGTACGTTGTAACCCCAGATTGGATCGTGGAGAGTGTGAATGCCGGGAAACGCTTGAGCGAGGTGTCCTTTTCGCTGTTCACGGATAATAACGGCATTCCTCGTCCATTCATATCTGATGCAATCACAACTAGAAATGATGGAGGCGAAGAAGAAGGCTCTCGACACCGTATATACTCCGGAGCATGTGTTAGATCGAAGCCGCTTTCACCTAATGAGTGTAATCAAGAACGAGCTGCAGGAGTTGGTGAGAGAGCGATATGATGAAGCGAACGCGCCTCCAATTCGTACGCCTCTTCATTCCCTGTCACGTAGACAAACCCGGAAAGGAGTGCATATACGCGCACATCGACATGGATTGCTACTTCGTCCAAATCGCCCTGCTGCATCACCCGGAACTCAAGAACCAGCCCGTGGCTGTCTCCAGCAGTGACTCGTCAAATCCAGCCCGCATTCTCACCCATAGTCCGCACAGCGAGATTAGCTCGTGCAATTACGAAGCGCGCCGTTTCGGTGTGCGGAAGGGCGACTGGATGCAACGCGCCAAGGAAGCATGTCCCAACCTGGTCGTTCTCCCCTACGATTTCGACCTGACGAAAGAAGTCTCGATTTCGGTTCTCCCTCACAACCAGACGAGCAAACAGATCGTTCGCATCGTGCTGGAATACACGCCGCTGGTCCAGATCGGGAGCTGCGACGAGCTGTTCTGCGACCTGTCCGCGTACTCCGACCGCCAGGCGTTTCTCTCCATCCTCCACACCATCAAGTGCCTCTCTTTTCCCTCCATTCCCCCTAGACGGCGAATTGGCGACGAAACGCACTGCTCGTGCAGCATCGGCGTGAGCCACAACCTGCTGATGTGTCGCATCGCCACGAAGGAGTGATGGCTGGAGAGGCGTGTGAGCGTAGAGCCAAGCCCGACGGACTCGTGTACATCCCCTTCGAGGCGATGGCGACGCATCTGCGCGACGCGGCGGTGAGCGTGCTGCCCGGCGTGGGCGAGGCGATGGAGGCGCAGCTGCAAGCGCTGGGCGTGACATCGTGTGCCGACTTGCTGCAATTCCCGCGGGTAGTGGTGATGATATCGCTGAACGTGCAGGACGCGCTGGAGGCGGCGGTGGGACCGAAGACGAGTCAGACGCTCCAGCAGTACGCGCGCGGCGAGGATGGGCGTGTGTTGTGTGTGGCGGCGGCGAGTCAGAGCGTGAGCACCCAGGTGTCGTACGGCGTGCGGTGCGCCACAGTCCACGATGTTGCCGAGTACATGAAGAACGTGTGCTCGGTGGGGCAGGAGAAAGGCGATGAGTTGTAGCTGCTCATACGAAAGATCACTGAACGCGGGATCGGCGGGATGAAGCTGGTTCTCAAGATCTACAAGCGCAAGCGCGACCAAGTCACGGTTCGTCTCCTCTCACTCGCTCACAACTAGACCAAGTTCATGGGCTCGGGACCTGTCGACATCGTGAGGTGGGTGTGGTGGTGTCGACTGACGCGCAGTTCCACCTTCACGAGTGCCGCTCTCCTCGCCGGGTTCGATGCCGTGTACGCCAACGCGTGGGTGCTGTTCGAGAAGATGCAGATCGTGCCGGAGGACGTGAGGGGCATCGGGCTGACGCTGAAGGAGCTGCGAGCGGTGGTGGTGGTTGTGCTGGTGAGTGAAGTGTAGGGACCCAGTCCTGTCTCGCCTACGCGTGGTACACGAGCGAAGCGCAGTGGTCCTTCTGCGGGGCTGACGATTCAGGAGCTGTTGAAGAAGCCGCACCTGCCGCCGCGTCCGATGTTGGAGTTGCCTACGTTTGAGGAGTTGGATAGGAGTGTGTTGGAGACGCTGCCGGAGGAGTTGAAGAAGGAGGTGATGGAGTATTATGAGAAGAGTGGAGTGGGTATAGAGGAGAAGGTGATCGAAAACAACAGCGAAGAAGGAAAGGAAGTGGAGCGTCTCTTGAAATGGATGATGGCGATGAGAAGTGAGTTGGAGGAAGAGAAATGGGTTATGGAGTATGTAAAGCAGCACGACCCAAATCGAGAATTGAGTGTGGTGATGAGAGAATTGATAAAGACGCGATTACAGTGTGACGTGAAGGGGTGCGAGCGAATCGTTGCTGTGTTACGGAAAGATGCAAGGGATCAAAATGAGACGTGGAACTCCCTCGTAGAAGAGTTGGAGGGGATCATTGAAGAAGCTGTGCGACATTTGTAGTTGTGTTTCTTGCAATACATACAGGAAATACAAAACTCTTCCAACCACACAACGAGCAGATAACCACCCCCAATACCCCAACAATTCGTATCCACTCTCTTCCTTCTCAATGTTTCTTTCTCCTTGTCGCGCTGTGTTCCAGAAAGCCTACCATACGGGGGTGATCGGAAGAAACATTCCATGTCTTTCCCCTCCGATGACTCGACTGACTCGACTGACACAACTGACTCGGCTCGTTTCCTCGAGTATCCCTCCACGGAAGTACGCACCAACCGACGAGGTGGACAATTCGACAGAAGACGAGCGCATCATCCTTCTCTCCCAATGTGTGACCAACAATGACCTGGCGAAGAGCATGAAAGTGTACAGCACACTTCCGATGTTTCTGCCAAGAAGCGATTTCAAGCTGACGTGTTCCCTGATGCAACAACTCGGAAAACGCTGCGCAATCCCCGATTTGGAGAATACCTTTTCCAAGATTCTCAAAATGAAACTCACGCGGAAGCACGCGCTGACCTTCCGCTGTTTGGTCCGTATTGCTTACGAGATGAAGGATCCCGCTCTAATCGAACGGCTGTACGGTACTGTGTGCGAGGAGGAGATTTATGTCAACAATGCGTTCCTGAACGACATCGTCATCGACTGTCTCTTCTCCCTGGACGCATATCCTACCATTTGCCGCATCTTCGAGTCCATTCAGGTTTTGCTTGCGAATTCCCCTTTATCCCTAGTCCTTGGCAGATGAAGGCAGTCTCTACCCCTCCTTCAACAACCACTCCAGCCAAAGCATCGTCACCGCCTTCATGTGCGAAGGACGAAACGACCTCATCGTCTTCTTCCTGCAGCGCATCAAAACCGGCTGGCGCATCCCCGCTCCCTTGACCGACTTCATCGTCTCCAACGCGCCGAAGGACCCCTCTCTGAGTTGTCTGTTTGACCTGTGCATCGAGTCCCAACCCGTAGCCTCCTCTCACCTCTCTCATTTCTAGAAGTCGGCGACGCTGTATAACGGAATCATCAAATACTACACACAGGAGGGAGAATCTGCGATGGCGATGCAGACCATCGAACGCGCGCATAACGCTGGCGTGAAGGTGACGGCGGTGAGCTACAAGGAGCTATGCGATCTGCTGATCGTCGCACGAGAGGATGGCGCAATTCCGGCGAAGGAGCGCATCGATCAGTTCTGCTCGTATCTCTGCGAGTTGGAGAGAGGCGGCTATGTCGTCATGCTGGGAGTGGTTCCTCTGGAGATGATGCTAGTGTACGGGAAGAAGGATTTCGCTGTGCGGTATGTCGCACTGCTAAAGGCGTACGAAAATGGTCTGTCGAGAAAGGACCTCGTCTTTCTGGAGAGAATGGAGAAGCAATACGCCTCAGACCCAAAGCTGGTCTCGGGCATTCGAGAGGTCATTGCAATTCTCCGACGTAAGTTTAGCTGTTAGTTTAGAACCCGGTTTGTTCAGGAAACAGAGCAATGCACAATGGGTTGGATCGGTTCCGCATGGAGTGTCTTCCAGTCAACACTCGCGTCCCTTTCGTCACTATACAACGCTACCAGAGCACTACACACTCAAAGAAACACGAAAACGCGAACGTATCATCTCCTCTGCACAAATACACTTCGTAGTTCTCCACCTTCACTTCCTCCGTTGGGGAGAATATCCTCTCCTCCACATCCTCCAAAACGATGTTCGTCACTTGGTCAATGCCTCGGAGCATGCCCTATTCCTCACGGAAGCGAGTGCAATCTCTACGATAAAGACGCGTCCATCATTGGCCATTACGACCACCTTCTCTAACCATCAGCACACCTCTCAGAACTGGGTACTATCCACCATCTTGTGCAGTTCTTCGGCCATTTTGGGGTGTCGAAAACGAGTATTTGGGGGAACAAAACGAAGCCCAGGCGCCGCTTTCCTTGGTTCAAGCAGTATTCCGCCATGGAGAAGGATGAATACAATCGGATCGCAGCCAAGGCCTTAAGAGCGCGTCTAAACGGGGACGGCAAGCGGGCTAGTCAGTTTGAGCAGGAACTGCAGAAGCTTCGCAACGGAGAGGGAAAGCACGAATCAAAGAGTTGGCCTTCACTCGTACTCTCAGTTGTAGGAGTGGAATCGAGCAACAAGGGTCCTGTCGAGATTGTCAGTCCTTTGGATGAGAACGGCAATCTCCTTCCTTCGCTCCTGAAGAAGGTGCCGATTTGTGAAAGGAGTCACTGAATAGAACGTGTCCAAGGTGGATGAGGACTTCCGTTCTGGAGGAAGGAAAGGCATCAAACGGGAGGCGGAAGACCCCTCCATTGCCGATATGCAGCGAGCCATCTACAACCACTCCGAGAAGACGATTGACGAGATGATGGAGAATACAATTATGAAACACGGTCACTCGTATCGTCCCGTTTGGGCTCGTTCGTCGCATGACACATAGCTGGGCAGCAGCTCAAGTGGCTTCGATGAGGAGGACGACATCGACATTCGTCAATACAAGGGAAAGGATGAGTACATGACGGAGGCGAAGAAGCAAGAAATCGAGATGAAGGAGGCAATCAAGGCGCACAAGAAGTGGGAGCAGACCATATCGAACTGTTACTACTGTTACGATTCCGACGTGATGCCGAAGGACAATCTCATGTTTGCCTGTCATTCCTGCATTCCCTGTAGAGCCTTGGGGGACCACACCTATTTAACCATGTGCTCGAAGATGCGCCTGAACCCCCTTCACGTGCAGATCTGTCCCATCCAGCACGTGTGGTCGCAGACGGAGTGCGACGAGGACGTTCTGAGGGAGATCACGCGATTCAAACAGTCCCTCACCGCTATGGCGCGATCGCTCGTAGGCGCACTGCGGTGGAGTCAGGCGTAGGGCAAGGGCGTGGTGTTCTTCGAGGAAGTCCACCTGCCGCACGGCCGCCAGCACTGCGTAGTGGAGTGTGTGATGGTGCCCGACGAGGTGGCGCTGGACGCGCCGATCTACTTCCGCAAGGCGATGTTGGAGGTAGAGGTGAGAAGTGTGTGTGAGGCATAGTGCGACGACGTGTGGCAAGCCGCCAACCGGAAGTGCATGGACATCACGGAGAAGGGCATCCAGCGCTCCGTCCCGAAGGGCTTCCCGTACATGCTGGTTGAGTGGCAAGACCGAGAAGGTGGGAGAGGGGCGTTTGTTCACGTGATCGAGGACGAGAAGATCTTCAAGCGCAACTTCGCGCAGGATGTTCTCGCCGGCATGATGGACCTTCCCACGAGCGCGATGTTACGGAATGGCAGTCAAGAAACGGCATCTGTGGTAGGCAATTCTGCTCTCAGAATGAAGCGTAGTTGAAGCCCTTTTTGAAGATTTGGAGGAAGTTCGACTGGACGCTAGAGTTAGATGAATAGACTGTTTGAACCAAACACGATTAGGGTATAATACTTGATTCTGCTGCAATGGGAGCGACAACCACAGAGAGAGGCGCCGCCAGTAAAGGATAAGAAAACGCTTCATTCCGGAACGAAAAGACGTTGCATTGGAGACGGTAGTCAATCTCCTTCTTCTCCTACCCATGAACAGAGCTTATGGTGAATACTTCTACTTGGAATCCGATCGGTAAGAAGCCGGTGGCTGTTACCGCGTGACTTGTCTCCTCTGAAACGGGAAACAGAGGCAGTTCCGTACACTCCACTCGAATCCTTCCCGACTCCGCCGCATCTTCCTCGTTCTTCAAAACGGTATACAGTCCCTTTGGAAGAAGCTCAAAGTGCACCGATTCTTCATCTCTCTTCGTGTACTTCAGCTTCAAACTGGAAAAGCGTGTCACGAACGGAGCACTGGCGAAGGTCGTGGAGGGCCTCGAATCAAGTCCCAAATCAGTCACACGACAATACAAGCGAGTATCCTCACCAACGCGAGAAACAATAGGGAAGAACAACACCTTTTCCGTATTGGAATGGATGTAGAACCGATTCTCCTCCGTTTCGTTCAAAGATACCATCTCAACGTCGGCACTCCTTTCCTCTGTAAAGCACACCACCTTCGTGGGATGGGTCGATCGGAATCGAATGGACACCCGAGACACGGATAGAATCGTCAGGTTGGAAAACGAGTAGTCAAAGGGAATCACTTCTATCCATGATAGCCAAACGGATGGGCATACCGAATTGATTCGCGACATAGGTACCCTTCATTCGCTGATAGGAGATGGAGAACAGATTACTCCCACGTCCATCACAGGGGCTAAAGAAATTCAGAATCTGCATCGTAATGAAATGAGAGAGTAGGTACCGCCACAAAGACAAGGAGGGATAGAAGTGTACGGAAGCTAAGGTATCGCTCTGCGGACTTCTGGTAGTGTCCCATTAAGAAGAGAGTGTTGATTCCTTGGAAGGCGAGAAAAGCGTGTTGGGATAAAGAGGATAATGAAGAGTGGTCTCGTCTGAGTGGGTTGCGTGTTTTGTGGAATGGGTTGCAGGAGTTGTTTGTGAGAGTGGGTTGAGTGGTGGTAGGATTCAGAGTGATGATCGTGGATGTCCTTTCTGTTGGATTTGATTGTGTGATTATTGACTTCGATTATGATGGTGTTGTGGATCCCGATTATGATGGTGATGTGGAGAGTGATTGGATTGCCACGGTTGGGTTGGATGGAAAGAAATGGATACTATGTTTAACTAGAAAAGAGGCTGAACAAGGATTCATAACTGAAATGCTTCAGCAAACGCTGGCGCAATCCGAGGTCTAGATGTGAGAGAGCGATGAAGTGAGCACTCTTTCAGGTTGAGGATAGCATAGTACTGGAATGCATGTGGAAGATACACAGTGGTGAGACTGGGCATGTCTAAACATCACTTCATAGTGGATGAGAATCACTCTCGAGAGTGATGTAATGAGGAT
>ENA-UEQW01000531-UEQW01000531.1-human-gut-metagenome-genome-assembly--contig:-NODE-531-length-35820-cov-30.787847_pt1 | contig 35820 bp, 25 predicted proteins | sample MGYA00242947_ERZ507947 | MGnify/ENA primary metagenome ERZ507947 (study PRJEB26167, sample SAMN06115421) | human gut metagenome | host: Homo sapiens | place: China:Guizhou | collected 2015-03-17... | reverse complement strand
ATGGCAACCGTTGCCGCCCGGCGCGGGGATGGTCTCCAGTGCCTCCCGGTACCGCTCTTCAATCTTCCGCATGGTCGAAATTTACCGCCTGTTCTCTTTGAAGATTGATAGTCAGTTGGCAAGCGGCTTGCGACCCGGCTTTTTGGTGCGGGATTCAAGCCATGCGTCAATGCTGTCCCGGTCGTAGAGAACACGACTGTTTGCGGAATCGGAAATCTTGGAGGCCTTTATTTTTCCCTCGCGTTCCGCTTTCCACAACGTCCAGCGCCGTACCCCGCAATAGCGGGTGGCTTCATCGCAGGTAAGGTATTTTTTTCTTAAGGTTTCGACAATCGGCGGCGGCGGGTTGTTTTCCTGCTGTGCGAGAATGGCGACAATATCCACCCCATACGGTTTCAGAATCGACGCCACGCCATTAAGGATATCCGCCGGTACAGTGGTGACATTTGCGGTCATGGTATAACCTCCTTTGTTTTTTACTGCGCTGTTTTGCAGCTGTTACAAGGATAATTATACCGTAATTTTTTAGAAAGGCAATACGTGTAACTTGCTAATTTTCAACAATAACTGGAAACAACGTTACATCCCGGAAGCAGGAAATAACGTTACATTCCGATAACGGGAAAAAACGTTATTTCCCGTTTTTCTCTTTGGGTGTTTTCGGAATTTGCAACAGTTTCCGCAAGGCTTCTTTTCCTAAGTCTTTCACATAATTACCATATATTGGGTGACGCTCTAACTGATATATTACAATGGTGTTAGCCTCCGTGTTGCTCTTCCCTTTTTGCAATAGTTCTTGTTTCTGTTTCAGCGCAAGCCCTCGCACTTTCTGCCGGAATTTGTCTTTTTTTCTGCCAGAAAATTTGTATGCTGTATCTATAAGATTGTCTAAATCCTTCCAATTAAAATTATAAATTTCCTCTCCAAAACAATAACACATTTCCGCAGGAGGGTTACGACGCGTACTTATTATTGCATTAGCTAGTTCATTGGAAAAAATTCCGGCCTCAATCGCAATTCTTCTGTATGCATAAATAAGGCCTAGATAATATTCAAATTTCCCGTCTACAAAATCGTCTCTTGCTATGTTTGGAATTATTCTTAAAATCTCTTCTTTGGCTTTAATGCCTTTATCCTCCGTCATGTCAAAATCATCGAGCTTAATGAAAGTTTTTACAATATCATGAATCGCGATTTTCGTTCCTTTTAGTTCCTCGTTATCCATTTCATTTTCTCCCTTCTATATAGTCCAAAACAGTTTGGATTATTTCAATCGGCAAGCTGTCGGCCAGCCGGTGCAATTCAGCCCGTTCGGGTTCCGTTGCCGCCCCGGTAGCCGGAAGCTGTTTCAGCGGGGCGGCGGGTGCGCCCAAAACGTTTGGCATTTGCTGCATGAACTTTGCCTTTGCTTCTCGGCTGGCGTGCTTCTGGTAAAGCGCTGTCATCTCCGGTGACATGTGGCCCAAAACGCTTTGGACAATCGGCTGCGGCACGCTGTACACCCCTGCCAGATATGCGAATGTGTGCCGCATGGCGTGCGCCGCTTTGGTCGAAACCGCTCGGCTGCGCCCCTCGATCCGTGAAGTGGTCTGGATTCCCAACCCCTCAAGGAACGACTTTACCCGCAGCATTACGCCGGTCGGGTTGGTCTGATACATGGCGGCAAGTTCCGGGGCGACAAATTCGCCGCCCCCGGTTAGGGGGCGCTGCTGGTCAAGAAAGGCGGCCAGCGGCGGCATGATGGGAATATCCAGCATTACGCCGGTTTTCCGGCGCCGCTTGTTGCTGATCCACCCGCTTTCGATTTCATTCCAGCGGAGCAGGCAAATATCCCCCAGTGTCAGCCCGGTACATAGCCCGATGGTGAAAATCGGCTGCGTATATGGCATGGTCATGGCGTCACCGATCCGCATAAGTTCCGCGTCGGTGAAAGCGTCCCGGCTTATGGTATCGTTATCCAGCGTCGGAATGTCGAACGGATTCCGGGCCAATCCGGCGTCATCTTTCAGCCATGCAAAAACTGCCTTGATTGCCTTATGCCGTGCGTTGATCGTGCGGGGCGAAAGTTTATCACATCGGGGCGTGTAAGTGGATTCAATGACGCGGCGGCCCTCTTTTCTGGTGAAAGTAACCTCTTTCACGAATGCGCCGGAATCCCGCAGCATGGTAATGTACTCTTCCGCGTGCCGGTCGGTCACATCGGCAAGGTTCACGGCTTCGGGATATCTGGCGGCCATGAAAGCGGTAAAATCATTCCAGTATGTGCGGTTTCTCTGCTGCTGGTGATCGCTCGGCCTCCGTTTTTTCGGCTTTGCTATGTATCGGTCAAAAGCTCCGGCCAGTAAAATTACGTCGCCGCCGGTCAGCTCTTCGCGGAAATTGTCAATCAGTGCTTTTACGCTCTTCTGTTCGGCTGCGGTCTTTATGGTATCGCGGATTTTCTTTTCATAAGCGAGCGCCGCGCGTTCCGTGGTGCAGCCTTCGCAGACACCGTAATAGCGTTTGCCGTTCTGCATAAATTCGTAATGATATTCAGCAGATTGCCCGCCGGAAGTTTTTCGTTTTCGGATTGACATGTTATGATTTTCAGTTGTTTTTCTGGCTACTGTATGCTATATAAAAGATACTCCAAACAACAGCTAAATATAACAACAAAAACGCAACATGTCAAACAAAAACTCCGGCATTTTTACGGCATTTTGGCAATTTTCAGCTATTGCAAGCTCAAAAGCAGGTGACTCATAATCTCCGGGTCCTCGGTTCAAGTCCGGGCGGATCCACCACTTTTCCCCTGACGTTTCGTCGGCAAAACGCTTTTTCTGCGAAAAAAATGAAAGCTCCCATTGTATTTGTAAACTCACGGCAGTACATTACAAACATCACTATGAAATCGTTTCATAACAGAGAAAAAATCAAAGAGGGTAAAGATGGCTTTGGTTCGCTGTGCTTCCAATCCGGTCCTGTCGGCAAAGGACGTTCCGTTCGATGCCTCACTGATCTTTAATGCGGGCGTGTGCAAATATCAGGGGCGGTATGTCATGGTGTTCCGCAACGACGCCGGATTTTCGCCGGACGGCAACTGGGGAAAAACCTGGACCAATCTTGGCATTGCATACAGCAACGACGGCGTGAAATGGGAGGTGAATTCGAAACCGTGGAAAGCGGCGGCTGATCTTGTCGCCTCTGATCCGGAAATCCTCCGCGTGTACGATCCCCGTCTGACGGTGATCGACGGCCGTTGCTACCTCTGTTTTGCGATGGATACCCGGCACGGGGTGCGGGGAGGAATCGCCGTCACCGAGGATTTCGAAACGCTCGAAGTGCTCTCGCTCTCCGCGCCGGACAACCGCAACATGGTGCTTTTCCCGGAGAAGTTTAACGGGAAATTTGTCCGTCTGGAGCGCCCCTTCCCCGAGTACAGCCGTGGTTATAAGGAAAAATTTGACGTCTGGTCGAGCCTTTCGCCGGACTGCCGCTATTGGGGAGATACCCGTCTGGTGCTCGGCATGGAGGATGTTCCCTTCGCCAACGCCAAGATCGGTCCGGCGGCTCCGCCGATCCGCACCCCGGCCGGCTGGCTGGCAACCTTCCACGCCACCATCAAGAATCCCGATCTCCGCCTGAACGGCTGGGAGAAATACGGCTGGTTCAAGGAATATGTTGCAGGTCTGATGCTGCTCGATGCGGAAAATCCGCAGAAGGTAATCGGTCTTGCGCCGGAACCGTTGCTTCGCGCAGAAGCGAAGTATGAGCTGGAAGGATTCCGCGGCAGTGTGATCTTCCCCGGCGGAATGATTCTTGAAGAGAGCGGGGAAGTCAAAATCTACTATGGAGGCGCCGATACTGTCGAATGTCTCGCCACAGCATCGCTGGAAGATCTGTTGGCGATGATCCAGCCGGTCACGTTCAGTCACTGACGAATCGGTATTTTTTAACAACACGGGGAACCGCTTTCTCCGGGGAAAATCCCGGAGGAAGCGTGTTCCCCTTCTTTTAAAATTCCCGGATGATGCTATATTAACTTTTTGAATAACCCGCAACAGCTGGAGTCCTCACTGAAATCATGGCTGCAAGTAAATATCAGATCGACATGTGCCACGGGCCGTTGTTCGGGAAGATCGTGCTCTTCTCTCTGCCGCTGATGTTCACCTATATCCTTCAACTGCTGTTCAATGCGGCGGATCTGATCGTCATCGGCCACTACGCTCCGCATGAAGCGATGGCGGCGGTGGGTGCAACGATGAACCTGAACTCGCTGGTTATCAATATTTTCATTGGAATTTCCATCGGCGCAAACGTGCTGGCGGCACGCTATTTCGGCGCCCGCGACCGGCGCAGCATCACCCGGACGGTGCAGACGACCATGACCGTGGCGCTTTTCGGCGGAATCCTGCTGATGATCGTTGGATTGCTGGTGGCGCGGCCGCTGCTGATTCTGATGGATACGCCGGAAAATATCCTGCCGCAGGCGTGCACCTACATCTGGATCTGTTTCTGCGCAATTCCCTGCATCATGCTCTACAACTTCGGCTGTGCGATTCTGCGGGCGGTCGGAGACACCAGACGCCCGCTCTTCTTTCTGGTGATCGCCGGCGTTATCAACGTATTGTTGAATCTCTTCTTTGTGATCGTCTGCGGCATGGAGGTGGCGGGCGTCGCGTTGGCGACGGCGATTTCTCACGCAATCTCCGCAGGGCTGATTCTGCGTACCCTCTCCGTCACCCGCGAGGCCTACCGGTTCAACCTGAAAAAACTGTATGTGGACTGGAAAATCTTCTTTGAAATGCTCAAAATCGGCATTCCTGCCGGCGTGCAGAGTTCCTGCTTTGCGATTTCCAACATGATCATTCAGTCTTCGATCAATTCGTTCGGCTCGCTGGCGATGGCGGGGATGACGGCGGCGCTCGGCGTGGAGGGAATCGTCTACGTCGGCTCCTTCTCCTTTCATCAGACCGCGATCTCCTTCGTGGCGCAGAACCTCGGCGGGAAAAAGTTCAAACGCATCCAGCGCAGTCTCTTCAACTGCTTTTTCTGCGCCTGCCTGTGCAATCTGATCCTGGGCGAAGGATTCTATCTCTTCGGCGAACAGGTGCTCCGGATTTTCAACCCGAATCCGGAGGTGATCGCCTGGGGACTGCTCCGCATGAAGATGCTGTTTACCACCTACTTCCTCTGCGGAATCATGGATGTCGCCAGCGGCGGGTTACGCGGACTGGGCTACTCCTTCCTCTCGGCGGTCATCACGCTCTTCGGCGCCTGCGTCTTCCGGGTGTGGTGGGTGTTCGAAATCTTCCCCCACTACCGGACGATGGAGAATCTTCTGCTCTCCTACCCGATCTCCTGGCTGCTGGTCGCCATCCTCAACAGCACCCTGCTCTACTGGGTCTGCCGGAGGCTCTTCCGGGCACAGCGATGGAAAGGCGGCAGAATCGGAGGCGCGAAGCGCCCGGCGGTGTAGTTCTCAGAACTTCTCCGTACCGAATTCCCGCCGCCGCCAGCTGCGAATCCGGTCGAGAAAGAGGGGAATCACGGTTGCCGCTTTGGCCGGCCCGATTCCCTTGATCCGCATTGCCTCTTCGACGGTCAGCGGCTGTTTTTCCGCCAGAGCGGTCAGCTCGGCGTCGGAGAGTACCCGGAAGGCGGGAACGCCCCGGGAGCGGGCCACTTCCGTGCGAAGCGAACGAAGTTCACTCTTTAAATCATTACACTCCGTTGCGGGCGAAGTATCCGGAGGCGTCTTTTCCTTCTCCGTCCGGCGGGGCGACGGGGTCTCCTGCCGCGTTCTGGAGCGGGCGCGTGGTTCACGGGACGCCGGAAGTTTCCCCTCCTCCAGAAGAGGCGGAAGGGCAAGGAGCGGTTCGGCATGTCCGGCAAACACCTCGTAACCGCGCGCCGTCACGGTAAGACAGGGGTACTCTCCCCGCTCAATCCGGTCGAGGCAGCCGGCCTCTTCCAGAGCGCGGATATAGCGGCTGATCCGGGTGGCATTCAGCGCGGAGAGCGCGCCGAAACTGCGACTGCGGCTCAAACTCCGGCCGGGCGTATCCGCCCCGGAATCGCCGGAAAGGAGTTTGGCAATCCGGGTGGCGCCGAACCGGCCGTCGAATTCATCGACCGCCTGCAGAATGGCACGAATGATGACCGTCTCTTTGCCCTGCGGCGGGCGTTTCGCATCCTGCCCCCGGCAGTTGTCGCAACAGGCACAGTGCCACCCTTTCACGGACTCTCCGAAATAGGAGACCAGCTCCGCCTGGCGGCAGCCGCGGGTGGAGGCGTAACCGATCACATCCTCCAGCCGCGCCATTTCGAAGTCGCGTTTGGCCTGCAGAGCGTCATAATCAAGATCCGCCTCGCCGGTCTCCGGGTGGAGCAGTTCGGTCGTGCGTCCGGAAAAGGGAACATGCCAGTTCAGGCAGGAGCCGTTGAGCGCATTGAGAACCCGGCGGACCTGTTCCGGAGTGAGTCCTGCCGTATCCGCCAGCTCCTCCACCGTATGGGAGCTCTCCTGCCGGAGCGCCTCTCCGTAACGGCGGATACAGCGGCTGATGAAACGGGAGCGCTGGGTGTTCTCCAGCTGATGAACCAGCCGGAGCTCTTCCAGATCGCCGGTGAAACGCAGAATTCCACAGCCGGAACGCCGGCTGCCCCGGGCGATCAGCCCCGCTTTCTCCAGAATGCCGAAGGCGGCGGAGAGCTGGCTTTCCGCCCGCGCTTCTGGAATCTGCGGAAGCAGGTCGGCCGCGGTGACCTCCAGCGTGGTTGTCTGTTCTTTCTGCCCGAGCCGGCGCAGTGTCCGGTAGAGAGCGCGGATCACCTCTTCCGGCGGGTTGCCGAGATCGATCAGAAACTCCTGCACGAATTTATCCCGGTACGCGAAGAGCAGTACGCAGTCGGCCGGCGCTCCGTCACGCCCGGCACGCCCCGCTTCCTGATAATAGGCTTCGAGCGAACCGGGCAGATTGTAGTGGATTACCTGCCGGACGTCGGGGCGGTCGATCCCCATCCCGAACGCATTGGTGGCGGCGAGAACCGGACAGGGCTCATTCATGAAACGCTCCTGCGCCGCCGTGCGGTCTTCGTCGGACATTCCGGCGTGATAGCCGATGACGCCGAATTCGGCGACCAGCTGTTCCACCGCCTTGCGGGTGGAAGCGTAAAGGATGGTCGGCACCTTGCGGGCCAGCCGTTTGCCGACTGCCGCAAGTTTGCTGGCATCCGACGAACACTGCACGACGGAAAAGGAGAGGTTCGGCCGGCGGAATCCGGCGACATGCAACCGCATTTCCGGCCGGTGAAGCTGAACACAGATATCCTGGCGGACATGCGGCGTCGCCGTTGCCGTAAAGGCGCACACCTGCCGGATGCCGAACCGGTCTGCGACCTCCCCCAGCTGTCGGTAGGAGGGGCGGAAATCGTGCCCCCACTGGCTGATGCAGTGCGCCTCGTCGACCACCATCGTCTCCGGCGGGCAGTGCTGCAGAAAATCCTGAAAAAACGGCGCCTGAAACCGTTCCGGCGCAACGTAGAGCAGTTTGACCGCTCCGGCGGCGGCGGAGTCGGTGATCCGGCGCTGTTCCGGGAACGGTACGATGCTGTTGATGAAGGCGGCGGGGATTCCCCGCTCGGTCAAGGCGTCCACCTGATCCTTCATCAGCGAAATCAGCGGGGAAACCACGATGCCGTATCCGGGGCGCAAGAGCAGCGGCAGCTGGTAGCAGAGCGATTTCCCTGCCCCGGTCGGCATGATGACGCAGAGATCGTCCCCCGAGAGAATCTCCCGGACAATCTCCTCCTGGTGGGCGAGAAATCCATCAAATCCGAAGTACCGCTTCAGCGCGGCAGTCACCTCATCCATAGAACGCGTCACCTGTTCCCGGCAACCGGATTGTAACGGATGGAGCGGCGAATCAGACGGTCGCTGTCCCAGAATTTCACCAGATCCGCGGCGAGCTGCCGGAAGTTTGTCCGCCCGAATGCGGCGCGGGTGGCCGCGGCAGGATCCCCCGACTTCGCCAGTTCGCGATAGTAGGTGGGAATAATCCGGGCATACTCCTGTTTCCCGGCGACCGGAGCCCCCTTCAAGAGATAGTAGACCAGCCCCTGGGCGAGCGGGTAGTTGCGGTCGCGGTTTTCCCCGTAGAAGGTTTGATAATCCATTGCAACCAGAGCGGCAAGCTCCTCGGCAGTCACCCGGCGGAAGGTGCGGCGCAGTTTCGTTTCACTGCGTTCGTCGAGCCGCACTTCCGGTTTTCCACCGCGAAATTCGATTCCCTCGAAATACTGAGCCGCCCCCTCATTGAACCAGAGCGAGACCGGAATCCGCCCCAGCGCGTAATGAATGTACTGGTGAAATCCCTCGTGAAACGCCACCTGCCGGATAATCTCCTGCTGGACATTTTCCGGCGCCCGGGCGTCGATCGGCGAGATCACCAGCTCTTCGCGGGCGGGAACCCAGACGCCGCCGGACCATTGCAGCTCCTTGCCGACGTAGGAAAGATACTCCTCGCGGGTTCCGAAAATCCGGACCACGCTGACCGCGTCCGGTTTGCCGCGCATCGGAAAGTGGGCGGCAAAGGCGCTTCGCGCCCGCTCCAGATCCCGGCGGAGCCGGATCATGCTGCGCCGGTCCTCCTGGTTGGAGACGAAGATGTAGTTCTCCGTCTCCAGATACCACCAGTCGCGGAAGTTGCGGATGTTGTCGATTACCCGGCGGCGGCTCTCCTGCCAGGAGTCGGAGGTGTTCGTCGCCGTGGCCCCGCCTCCCCGTCCCGCCTCAATCCGCCGCGCGGAGGCATCCTGCTCCGGGCGGAAGAACTGCACACTGCCGAGGGAACGGAGCACCGCCCGCTCCCATTCCGGAGTGAACGTGCCGTTCTCCAGCTCATAGACCAGCAGCATCCGCCGCGCAGGCTCCCGGTCCGGCGCGATCAGGTAGGCGCGGGTTCGACTCCCGGCCGCACCGGTGAAAAGCACCCGCCGCCAGACGCAGTCGTAGATCTTCGTCGTCGCAGCACGGAATCTGGAGACGGCATTGCCGGTGAATGCGCGAATCCATTGTTTCAGCTTCGCATCATCCCACTCCGCCCGGCGGCTGGAAACAGGATAACGCTTTTCCAGTTCGCCGGTTGTCGCGAGATTCCGGTCGGAGACCGGCGGTTCGAGAAGAAGCTCGCCCACCATCACCCGGCAGCCGTCGCCGCCCCAGATTCCGGCGGTCTGGCGACTGCGCCACCACTCAAGTTCGGAGTAGAGCTTCGCCCGGTCCGAACGGCGTTCCGCACGAATCGCCGGCAACGGCAGAGGCTGCGGACGCATATCCCGGAAGGCCCGGAACTTCATCCCGCTCACCGGCAGAACATTTTCCTCCCCCGGAGAAGGAACGTCCGCCAGAGCGGCGGACGCCAGCAGTGCGGCAGCGAACAGCCAGGCTCCCTTCACCGCACGCCTCCTCAGCGGTCGACGCGGGCGCCGCCGCCTTTCATCAGTTTCTTCACCTCTTCGAAGGTCGCCATCGAAGTGTCGCCCGGCGTGGTCATCGCCAGCGCACCGTGAGCGGCGCCGCAGTTGACGGCATACTCGACATCACCGGTGGTCATCAGCCCGAAAATCAGGCCGGAGGCGAAGCTGTCGCCGCCGCCGACGCGGTCGAAGATTTCGAGGTTCGGCCGGTTGACCGCTTCGGCGAATTTGCCGTCCTTCCACGCGATCGCGCCCCAGTCGTTGAACGAGGCCGAACGCACCGCGCGAAGGGTGGTCGCCACCACCTGGAAGTTCGGATAACGCTTGACCGCCTCTTCGATCATCGCCCGGAAACTGGCGGTGTCGAGCTTACTCAGATTGGCGTCAACCCCCTGCACCTCGAGACCGAGACAGGCGGTGAAGTCCTCTTCATTGCCGATCATCACATCGACATATTTCGCGATTTCGCGGTTCACTTCGCGGGCGCGCTCGACGCCGCCGATGCTCTTCCACAGGCTCGGCCGGTAGTTGAGGTCATAGCTGGTGATGGTGCCGTGCTTCTTGGCAGCCTTCAACGCTTCGATCGTCACATCGGGAGTGGTATCCGACAACGCGGCAAAGATGCCGCCGGTATGGAAGTGACGCACCCCCTGCCCGAAGATCGCATCCCAGTCGATATCGCCGGCCTTGAGCTGGGAAACCGCCGTATTGCCGCGGTCGGAGCAGCTCTTCGCACCGCGGCATCCGAAGCCGCGCTCGACGAAATTGAGACCGTTGCGCACTTCGCGGCCGACGCCGTCGAACGGCACCCACCGGATGAACGAGGTGTCCACTCCGCCCTGCAGGATGAAATCCTCCACCAGCCGCCCGACCGGATTGTCGGCAAAGGCAGTGACCACCGCGGTGCGCAGGCCGAAGCAGCGGCGCAAACCGCGCGCGACGTTGTATTCGCCGCCGCCCTCCCAGACGTCGAACTTGCGGGTGGTGTGAATTCGCCCCTCGCCCGGATCGAGACGGAGCATGATTTCACCGAGGCTGATTTCGTCAAAGCGGCAGGATTCCGCGGATTTGTACTGCAACATAATTATTTTCCCTCCTTGAGTTCGACCGCCTTCTTCACCGTGGCGCGGATGCCATCCCAGTTGCCTGCGGCAATCTCGTCGCTCTTGCCGAGCCAGGTGCCGCCGACTGCAACCACCTCTTTGATGGCCAGATAGTTGAGCACGTTATCCGCCGTGACGCCGCCGGTGGGCATGAAGCGGATGCCGAGATGTTTGTAGGGCGCGATCAGCGATTTGAGCATCTTGACGCCGCCGGCGGCTTCGGCCGGGAAGAACTTCAGGAACTTGCAGCCGAGCTCGTGCGCCTGCTCCACTTCAGAGGGAGTGCAGACTCCCGGCGCGAATGCAAAATCACTCTCGACCGCGGCACGCACCACCGTGGGATTGAATCCGGGGGCGACCGCAAATTTCGCTCCGGCGTCAAATGCGCGCTTGAGATCGTGGACGTTGAGGATGGTTCCAGCTCCGAGATAGAGGTCCGGGAAGCGTTTCGCCGCCTCCTTGATGATCGCTTCGGCCGCCTGAGTGCGGAACGTGATCTCCGCCGCGGGCAATCCGCATTCGACCAGAATTTCACACATTTTCAGCCCGGATTCCACATCGTTGAGCACCAGCACCGGCACAATCCGGATGCGGGAAAGCTCATTCACCACCTGTTCCGATTTCAACGCAAAACTCATGATTCACTCCTTCTCTCTGAATAAAAGTTGCGATTCATCGATCTGTTTCTCTGTATAGTATACGGCTCCTGCCCCCATTATTCAAGTTCATTTACCGGAATATTGCAGAGGGAAACCGAAAAAAAGATTTGCATTCTCCCGCACTCTCCGTTATACTATGAGAGCGAAAGAGAGAAACCCCGGGAAGGAGAACTTTAAAAATGAATTTTGGACATTGGATCACCAGCCCGCAACTGTCACGCAACTGCGTCACCGCAGATCCCCCTTCGCCGGCGCCGCTGTTCCGGCGCGCTTTCGAATGCAGCGGATTCACGACGGGGCGGGTGCGCCTTTCCGGCGTTGGTTATCATGAACTCTATCTCAATGGCCGCAAGGTCGGCGACCGGGTACTCGATCCCGCGGTGAGCTGCTACGAGAAACGGGTCCGTTTCGTGACGTTCGACATCACCGAATATCTGCATCCCGGCACAAACGTGGTCGGCGTCATTCTCGGCAACGGCTGGTACAACCCCTCCACCGCCGAAGTGTGGAACTTCTTCAAGGCTCCCTGGCGGGACTGCGTGAAGTTCACCATCGAACTTGAGATCGATGGACGGCTCGTGCTGGGCGCGGACGAGAGCTGGAAGTGCACCTCCGGGCCGATTCTCTTCGACGCCCTCCGCAACGGCGAAACCTACGATGCACGTTGTGAGATTGACGGCTGGCTCGGTGAGCGTTACGACGATTCCGGCTGGCTCTCCGCCGTGCGAATTGCCGGTCCGGGCGGAATGCTTGACGAGCAGAAGATGCCGCCCTGCAAGGTGCTGCAGACGATTCCGATGACGCTTCATCCGGCGGGCAGGGTGTACGACGCCGGTCAGAATCTCTCCGGCTGGGCACGCATTGCCGTGCAGGGCGAAGCCGGCGCGGAAGTGAAACTGGAATATGCCGAACGGATCACCGAAGACGGGGACCTTGACACCAATTTTCAGGATACCTTCATCAAATCCGGTGACTTCCAGACCGACCGCTACATTCTCAAGGGGAGCGGCAGCGTCGAAAGCTGGGAGCCCCGCTTCACCTACCACGGGTTCCGCTACGTCCGGGTGAGCGTGACCGGGGCGGCGGAAGTCCGCAGCATCGAGGCGCGTTTTGTCGGCACCGCCTTTGATTCCATCGGCAAAATCACCACCAGCGACGAAACGATCAACCAGCTGCAGAAGATGACCCGCTGGAGTTTCCGCAGCAACTTTGTGGGCATTCCGACCGATTGCCCCCACCGGGAGAAGAACGGCTGGACCGGCGACGCCGCCATTGCCGCCGATACCGGGCTCTACAACTTCGACGTCGGTTCGAGCTACGCCGAATGGCTCCAGCTGCTCGCCGACTGCCAGCGCAGGAACGGACAGCTCCCCGGCATCGCGCCCACCGGCGGCTGGGGGTTCGACTGGGGCAGCGGACCGGCGTGGGACTGCGCCCTGTTTTCGATCCCGTATGAGATCTATCTGCACACCGGTGACGACACCGCGATCCGGCAGAACTATCCGGCGATGAAACGCTACCTCGATTTCTGCGGCACGATGGAGAGCGACGGCATCCTCGCCTTCGGACTCGGCGACTGGGCGTCCCCGGAGGAGTGCGGAAAATCGCCGTCGCCCGCCCTCACCTCGACCGGATATTACTATATGGACGCCAAGCTGATGAGCTCTTTCGCCCGACTGCTCGGCGAACCGGAGGAGGAGGCGAAGTATCGCGATCTCGCCGAACGGGTTCGCGCGGCGTTCAACCGGAAATTCCACCTTGGCGACGGCCTGTATGGCGACGGCAGCGGCACAGGGGAACTTACGGCGCTCGGCTGTGCACTCTATCACGACCTGGTGGAACCGGAATTCCGGCAGCGCACCCTCGACCGGCTGGTCGCGCTCTGCCGGGAAGGCGGATGTCGCGCATACTTCGGCATTCTCGGGGCGAAGTACGTGCCCCGGGTACTCGCGGAGAACGGCCATGCCGATCTCGCCTGCCGTTTCTTCACCCAGCGGGAATTCCCCGGCTGGGCTCACTGGATCGATCTCGGATTGACCACGCTCGGCGAACACTGGGACGGCACCGCGTCGCGCAACCACATCATGTTCGGGGATCTCGGCGCCTGGTTCTTCCGCTATCTCGGCGGCTTCCGCCACGATCCGGAGCGGCCCGGCTGTCGCCATCTCATCGTCGCGCCCTGCCCGGTGGTGGAATCCTGCCGGGCGGAATACCGCGGCTACGTATCGGAATGGGAGGTCAAGGATGGTACCATGACCATCCGTCTCACGGTTCCGCCGAACTCCAGTGCAATGTTGCAGCTGCCCGGCGAAGAACGGTTCGAACTCGGCTCGGGGATCTACGTGCGGAGTGCAAAACTCTGATTGAGTGTTCAAGAAAAAGAGGCCATTATGGCGTGCATACAATATTCTCTCTGGCAGGATTCCGCCGTGGAATCCCGTCTCGACCGTTATACGGATCCTGATCCCCGGAAGAAACCGGCGTTGCTGGTGATTCCCGGAGGCGGCTACGGCTGTGTCTGCGAAACCACCGAGGGGCGGCCGATTGCCGAATGCTTTCAGAAGTTCGGGTTCCGGACCTTCGTACTGCGCTACCGCGTCGCGCCGCACCGTTACCCGGAGCCGCAGCAGGACGCGCTCCGCGCCATCAAGCTGATCCGTGCCAATGCCGATGCATGGGGAGTGCTTCCCGACCAGCTTGCGGTCTGCGGATTCTCTGCAGGCGCCCATCTGGCCGCCTGCACCGGCACACTCTATGACGAGGTCAATGCCGCGGACGGCGATTCCGCCGACTCCTGCTGTGCCAGACCGGATGCGCTTCTGCTCGCCTACCCGGTTATCTCGTTCGTCGAACATCCCCATCTGGGCAGTGCGGAAAATCTGCTCGGGAGCAATGCCTCACCGTCGTTGCGCGAACAGCTTTCGCTGGAACGGCGGGTGACCCGGGAGACACCGCCCGCCTTTGTCTGGCATACGGTGACCGACCAGATTGTGCCGTATCGGAACAGTCTGCTGTTTGCCGAAGCGATGTGGAGCGCGAAGCGGAAGTGCGAACTCCACCTCTTCCCCTATGGCCCGCACGGGATGCAGTTGGGCTACGGCCGCGACGACATCCGCCGCTGGCCGGAACAGGCGGCGGCGTTCCTGCGCACGAGCTGCGGATTCTCCCTCACCCTGCCCTGCCCCCGGCGGACCGTGGTGCTGACCTTCGACGATGCGGTGAAGAACCATCTCGATTTCGTCGCGCCGCTGCTGAAGGAGTATGGATTCGGCGCAACCTTCTTTCCCTGCCGCTTTTCCGATGAGTGGAGAGAAAAGAATGAAGCGCATCTGCTGACGGGAGCGGAGCTTCGGGAACTGCACGATATGGGGTTTGAAATTGGCAACCACACCTGGAGCCATCCCGACATGCGCACGCTTTCCGCGGAGGAGGCGGAGCAGGAGATCGACCGGTTCGACCGGTTTCTTGCGGATGCCGGAATCCCCCGGCCGAAAAGCTTTGCATATCCCGGCGGACCGTTTGCAGAAAACATCGTTCCGCTGCTTCGTTCGCGCGGATTTGCCGCGGCGAGAACTACAGAACAGCGCCCCTGGGCGAAAAACACCGACGACCCGATGCGGATTCCGGCGTTTCCCATCTGCAAAAACGACCGTCTCGGTTTCTTCCGTGCGCTCAGCTGTTGCAGGGAGGACAACGCGGTGGTGCTGGTCTTTCATGGCGTGCCGGATACGGTCCACCCGTGGGTGAACAACTCTCCGGAATGTTTCCGGGAGTTTCTGGAATACCTCCGCAACGAGGGGTTCCGGTGCGTTTCCATGGCGGAATATCTTGCGGAGTAATTTGCTTTCCCCGCTCGCGGGGCGTATATTACCCTTTTAAGATAAGGAAAGACAGGCGGCAATCATGGCAAGACGATCAGTGGCTCTGGCGGCATTCCGCGGCGAGGAGTTCCTCGCGGCACAGCTGGATTCCATTCTGCGCCAGAGCCTGCCGCCGGATGAGATCGTTCTCTCCGACGATTCTCCGGACGACGCGACCCGTCAGGCGGTTGCGCCGCTGCTCTCCGCGCATCCGGAAATCCGTTACATCCGCAACCCGGTTCCGCTCGGCCCCGACCGGAACTTCGAACAGGCGATTTCCATGACGACCGGCGATCTGATCTTTCTGGCCGATCAGGATGATGTCTGGCTCCCCGGGCGGATGGCGGCGCTCGCCGCCCGGCTGCCCGATCCCGACGCGATTGCCGGCGCCTTCTGCGACAGCGAAAGTACCGACCGGGAACTGCATCCGCTCGGCGTCTCCCATTGGCGCAACCGCGGCTTTACGGAACGGGAGAGAACGGCCTATTCCAGCTGGACACAGAAACAGCGGCTCATGCTCTTTCTGCGGCGGGTTCCCGCGGCCGGCCACGACATGGCCTTCACCCGCGCCGCCCGGGAGCTGCTGCTCCCCTTCCCCGCACTGCCGGGGTGTTACGACAGCTGGATCGGTCTCGTTATCGCCGCCGCCGGAACCTGGGAGCTGATTCCCGAAGCGTTGACACTTTTCCGTCAGCACGGCGGCAATCTCTCCGGCTCCGGCAAACCGGACAGCTGGCGGGGAAAACTTCGTCAGGCACGGGAATCCGCCGCCTTGAACAGCTTCAGCTGGAACGCCGCTCTCTACCGGGCGCTGGAGGAGCGATTGGAGTCCCATGTCCCGGTCGAGGTGCTCCGCCATCTGCAGGACCGGAGGGCGCACTCCGAAGCGAGAGCGGCGATGGCGAATTCGCCGCTTCGCCGTCTGCGCCTGGTTTTGAATGAACTTTTCCGCCGCCGCTACTTCCGCTACGGGCGCGGCTGGCTCAACGTGGTGCAGGATCTCCTGCTCCGGAATTGAGGTGAAAATGATTTCTCTTTTAAATAAAATCCGCCAGCTTCTCTCGCCGCGCGATAAGAAGATCATGGTGCTTCTGGTGCTGATGATGGCGCTGGGGGCGGTTCTGGAAATGATCGGGGTTTCCATCCTGATGCCGGTCATCGCGGTCGTCACCCGGCCGGAACTGCTCGAACAGAACCGCTATCTGCGCATCATTCACCAGTTCATTTCTCCGTCGAGCGACCGGGGATTTCTGCTGGCGATGTGCGCATTGGTGGTCGTATTTTTCCTTGCCAAAAATCTTTTTGCCGGATTGACCATCTACTGTCAGGCACACTTTATCTACGGAAAATCCGCAGAACTCTCCAGTCGGCTTTACAACAATTACCTCGGAGCCCCCTACCTGTACCATCTGAATCACAACTCATCGGAACTTATCAACAATATTAACCAACTTAATGCGATCGTGAGCGGGGTTCTCCTTCCGTTGATGCTGGTTGCGACGGAATGTTTCGTCATTGCCGGGCTGTGTGCTCTTCTCATGTATTTTTCCCCGATCACCACTCTGGTCGCCGCGGCAACAACCGGAGGGGTTCTGCTGTTGCTCTACTGCCCCTTCAAAAATTTTCTTCTGCAAATCGGCAAACGACAGATGGCGGTGCTTCAGCAGCTTTTGAAATATCTGATCCAGGGGCTCGGCTGCATCAAGGAGACCAAGGTCCGCAACGTCGAGTCAAGTTTCGAACAGGGATTTGCACATTGCGCCAGAGTACGGGCTGGACTGGATCAGGCGGGATATATCATCGGGCAGCTCCCGAGGCTTGCATTGGAGAGTTTCGTCATTCTGATCGCCATCGGCGGACTGGCCGCATTTGTCTCTGTCGGGATGGCTTCCGGCACGATCATTCTTACTGCGGCGCTCTTCGGGGCCGCCCTCTACCGGTTGCTGCCTTCGATTTCGCGGGTTCACTACAATCTGGTGCAGATTCGCCAGAACAGAGAGATCTTCGACCAGCTCTGGAAAGATCTGGTAAAACTGCCGGTCCCGGTGAGCAAACCGGCGGGAGCACCGCTCGAGTTTGCGCATGAACTCCGGGTGGAGGAGCTCACGTTCCGCTATCAGGAGGCGCGGCCGCCGGTGCTGGAACACTTTTCCATGACGATTCAGCACCACAGCAGTGTCGCACTGGTCGGGCCGACCGGCTGCGGAAAAACCACGCTGGTGGATCTGATTCTCGGGCTCTTGAAGCCGCAGTCCGGCAGGATCACCGTGGACGGCCGGGACATTGAGGAGAATCTCCCCTCCTGGCAGAAAAAAATCGGATATGTTCCCCAGTTCATCTATCTTCTGGATGATTCCATCCGGGCAAACGTCGCCTTCGGCGTGCCGCAGGAGGCGATTGACGACGACCGGGTCTGGCAGGTGCTGGAGCAGGCGCAGATCGCGGATTTCGTGCGGAGTCTCCCGGGGAAACTGGAGGAGCCGATGGGCGAACTTGGCGCCCGTCTCTCCGGCGGTCAGCGGCAGAGGATCGGCATCGCCCGCGCACTCTATCCGGCGCCGGAAATTCTGATTCTCGACGAAGCGACCAGCGCGCTCGATCTGGAGACCGAACGGGCCTTTGCCGACGCTCTGGAAAAGCTCAAAGGAGCGCTGACCATTCTGACCATCGCCCACCGCCCCGCCACCGTGCAGATGTGCGATCGGGTGATCCGCCTTTCAACGGCGCCGGAAGGCGCGTCTGCCGGAAAATAAACGGTCGAAGTTCAGCGGAAAACAGCCGGAATGCTCATGGAAACCGGCTCACGCCTTTCTCGAATGGCGGCGACGAGCAGTTCCGCCACGCGTTTGCCGCACTCCAGACGGGGAGCGGCCACCACATGACGCGCGTCCGGCAATCCGGGCAGATGGAGGCCGTCGCAGCCGATCACCGGGAGATCCAGCTTGCGCTCTGCAAGCAATGCGGCAAGTTCCGGGAGCTGGTGGTCGTAGGCCGCGAGCAGAGCGTCGGGCCGTGTCCGGTCGAGAACGGCGGCCAGCGCCGGGGCGCCCTGCCCGGTCAGCGGACGGGCATTTTCCACCAGAAGCGGATCGAATGCTCCGCAGTACGTCTGAACCGCCTGCTGATAAGCGAGAAATTTTCGTGGAGACTGCAGCGGCTGAAGAGTCCGGGTCTGGCCGATGAAAGCGATTCTTCTGCATCCATTGCGGAAAAAGAGTTCGACCGCCTGCCGGATGCCCTCGTCGAAATCGAACGTCACCTGCGGAATCGACGGCTCTTCCAGAGGATCGCAGGCGGTGATGAAGGGAATGCCGGAGGAACGCACCTGGCGCAACAGCTCCGGATCGGCGATTCCCAGCACAATTCTCCCGGCCGCGGGAGACATGGAAAAATGGGCCAGATCGAGCACGCCGGAACCGGGATCCGCCTCCAGCATATTCAACACCGGCCGGAAGCCGTCAGCGGCAAGCTGCTCGACCATGCCGGACCAGATATCGCCCCAGAATGGGTGGGTGAAAATCGTTGTAAATCCTTCAAAAATCACCTCGATCAGTCTTCCATCCCCGGGCAGCGGCGAGCAGACGCGGGTGCCGCTGCGGCGGCGACGTTCCAGCAGTCCGTCGGCCACCAGTCGAGCGATGGCCTTATTCATCGTCTTGGGATTGACGCCGAATTCCGCCGCCAGCTCCAGTGTGGTGGGCAGAGTGCCGGAATAGACTCCTTCGGCAATTCTCCGTCGAAGTTCGCCGACGAGGGCTGGCTGTTTGAATTCGATCATGAAACGATACTTGTTTTTTCGTTTGGGTTAAATATAACCATACTTGCAGTTCGGAAAAAATGCAAATAAAACGGCGCAGGAAAGCTGAGATTCTGTAATTTTTTCGCCGGGCGAGGTCAATTTTCCGACCTTTTTGACATCGCGGAGAATTTTTCTCTCCGCATCGCGGCCGGAGTGGTCCCGGTATGTTTTTTGAAAAAACGGATAAAATAGTTCACACTGGAGAATCCCAGTTCTCTGGCGATCTCCTCCGAATCAGGGCGCTGACTTTCGAGCATCCGGATGGCGAGACGGATCTTCTGCCGGGCGATGTATTGCACGGGGGATGTGCCGAGATGTTCCTGAAACTGCAGGAAGAGTTTCCGACGGCTGACATTGCCGATCCTGCGCAGATCCTCCACGCTGATATCGGTGTGCAGATGGCTTTCGATGTAATGCAAATAGCGTTGGATTTCAGCATGTTCCGAGCAGTGATCCTCCCACCGGCCGCTGCGGAAGGCTTCTCCCAGCAGCCGGAAGAGCGCGAGCGAACCGTAAAAGGCGGGGAATTCCGATTGCTCCGCCGCGTCAAGTTCATTTTCGAGCGCCTGCAACAGCTTGTCCTCCAAAGGAACTTTCCGGATTTTCCCATCGTTGAAACAAAGGAACGGTGAAAGGTTGCTGAAGTTGTATCCATCTGCCGGCAGATAGCCGCCCTGAAACGTTCTCGCCGGTTGCGCGCCCGTGCGCCAGAGGTAGGGGTGTTCCCCCGGCAGAAGAATCATGTCGCCACGCACTCCGGAAATCTCCTCGTCTTCCGGAGTGCGAAAGAAGATCTCCCCGACGAGCATCACAACGACCGTGCTGTGGACAACACAGTGGAAATCACATTCCATTCTGGCGGGGAGATCGCAGAAATGCAGTAGATAAAACGGCGGCAAAGCGTTGTAAAACTCCTTCGTTTTGACATACCGGGAAACATTCCGGAACGCGATCCTCTGCAGTTTTTCCATGAAGGATTCCTCCCCCCGTTGAATATGCACAATTATATCTTTTTTTATTGGAATATATTCCGATAAGCAATATACCACAAGAAATATGCAGGATCAAATTTTAATGCACTATTGTACTATTATTTCTGCATCTATTTCTCCTCGATTTCTCTTGCAAAAAGAGGACTTTTCCGGTATACTTTTTCTGTTGCAACCATCAAGGAAAGGAACAATGGCATGGATCGCTTGAAGAATGCGCGGCTGGGTTGCCGTACTGTCACGGCGGCCCGTTTGCGGCTGCTCACATTGCTGTTCGCCCTCGCCGCCGGGACGGTATCCGGCGCGGAAACGGCGGATACGCTGAAACTCCGGACATGGCGTCTCGCCGCGCAGGGGGCTGACGCGGTGATGGTGACGGAATTTGCCGGCCGTTCTCCCGCGGTCCGGGTTGAATTTCCCGGAATTCCCTCCGGACAAACCGATCTCAATGACAACTCCGCCACCGCTCTGAAAGTCAAAGTGGATCCGGTTTATTCGAAACCGAAGCCCGCCGCCTCCGGCCGGACCGGTGCTGCGATTATGATGGCGAAGCATGAACTGGCCAATCCGCTGCAGGCGTGGATCCCTCCCTACATCGGCATTACTGCGGCCAAAGTGGCGCTCGCCGTCTTCCCGCAGGAGTGCAAAGGCGATGTGCGGCTGTTTCTGGAAACGGTCCGGCGCGGCGCCGCGCCGAATCCCCGCCGCACGGCCCGCAGGGAGATACGGTTGCGCGAACTTCCGGCCGGGAGATGGTCTGAAGTGGAGTTTGCAGTCGACACCGACGCAGCCCGGCGACTGGCGGAGGTCCGGCTGGTGCTCTCCGGTTCCGCTGAGGCTGAGTGCCGCTTCCATTTTGCCGATGCCCGGATCAAACGGCAGGACGGCTCGGAATATGCGCTGCTGAATCGCGACTTTCCCGACTATCTCGCCGGCATGAAAAAACCGCTCGCCGCGGCTCCCGCGAAAAATCTCCCGAAACGGACTCAGCTGCAGATCGGCTACGGCAACAACTGGCATATTCTCTATGACGCGAAACACCTGCCGGAAATCGGCCGCCTGATGAAGCAATATCTGCCGGAGTACAGCATCGTCCTCTCCTGTGCGCAGACTCCGGAGCCGGAACTTGCCGCAGTCCTGCCGCAACTCCCGGAGAACCTTTTCTACCAGTTCCAGAAGGCTCAGCACGGCATCCAGTATCCGATGCTGTACGACGCCCTTCCCCGCGACTGGCGCGGCAATCAGCAGAATAAACGGTTCAACTCGATCGTAGCGACCCATCCGCTCATGCAGAGAGCGCTGAAGAATCAGATGGACTACGCCGCGACTCTCGGCGTCAACAATTTTTTGAGCTACGACTACGTCTGGCCCTACCTCGGCGGCCGCTGGGGATACGACAAGGCCACCGTCGCCGCTTTCCGGGAAGATCTCAAGGGGAAAGACGAAGGGCTGGAGATGGATTTCGAAACCGGCGGTCCCCGGCGTACCATCCACTTCCACGACTATTTCGAGGAGCTGTACGGAAGACGTTTTCACCCCCGCGATCTCGGGCTGAACAGCTGGGAGGAGTTCTTCCCCGTCACGGAACGGGCGGCCGCAGCACCGGCTGCGACGCTGGAGACACAGCGCAATTTCACGCTCTTTCTCGTGCTCTGCCACTACGAATGGCTCCGGCAGGCACAGCGGTTCAATCAATGGGCGCAGTCTCATGGCGGAACATATGACTATGTCCTCAACGGCGAAGGCTGGGTGAACGGCAACGACCATATCGGCCTGCTCCGGCTCGCCGGGACCGGAATCGTCGCCCCGGAGTTCTTCATGCACACGCCGGAGAAGCTCGAGACCATCTATCGGGGGCTGGGACGCTACGTCCGGGCGGGAAAACGGCTGAACAAATCCCTCGGCGCCTGTTTTGAAGTCTCGCTCGGCGGCAGCGGCCACCCCTACTGGGACCTGCGTATCGGCTATCTTGTCGCCTATTCGATCGCCGCGCTGGGTGCCGCCCCGCTGCATCATGATTTTCAAAGAGCGTGGGAACGGAACAATCCGCTGGACAAGACCGCGTTCCACCTCATGATGGCGCAGGCGCGGGCGTTCCGGCAGGCAAATCTGGACCGGACGGAAAAGGAGCCGGGTAACGAGGTGCTTCACGTCACGCTTCGCTCCGTCGGCAGACGGATTGACGGCCTGCTCAGCAATTCGCGCATCCTCCGGATCACCAGCCAGCAGGACTCCTGGGTTCCGGCGCTGATCGACCATGAAATCCGGTACGAGCAGACCGATCCCTCGGAGCTGCCGCTGCTGCTCGATTCCGCACGGATCGTCTTTCTCTCCTCACCGGTGACGACACCCCGCTGCGCCGCACAGCTCGAACAGTGGCTGGAGAGAGGTGGAAAAAGTCTGCTGCTCCACACCACATTGCCCTTCCGGCAAGACGAGGGAATCTACAACTCCGGGACGAAGCCGGGGAAAGCGCTGTTCCGGGGGTTCCGGAACGGGAAACCAGCGGGACACACCCTGTTGACCGATGCGTCGGGAGCTCCGCTGCTCACCCGGATCGACCGCGGCCGCGGCAGTGCCGTCTACTATCTGCACGCAAGTCCGGTGCGGAGTTCCTCCGCGACGATGAAGCAGGTTATGACTTCGCTGAAAAAAGAGCTGCGCCTTCCTGTCGTGCAGCTCGCGGAACACGGAGAGAATGCGGTCGTACTCCCCTATCAATCTCCTGACTGCCGGGTCGTCGCCGTCTGGAACCGCAAACTGCGCGATGAGGCGGCCGCAGGGCTCACGAACTGGATCAAGACCCGCTGGCGGCTGAGACATCGCTTCTTCGATCCTGCTGCCTATGCGTTCCGGTATGAACAGCCCGGCGCCGCCTGTTCAGCCGCCGTCAGAGTGGAAAAGCCGGGCTCCTACCGGGTTTACCGCTTCCTGGCTGACCGGGAGGAGTTGATTCCGGCCGGCACGGACTGCGTTCTCAAGCTGGAATTGCACGATGCGCTGGGAGAGCTGTTCTACGTGGCGGAAGACACCCCCGCCTTCCGAAAGCGGTTGCAGAAACTTCGGATGGAACGTGCGGAAAGCACGCCGTTTCTTACGGAACAGAACGAAAAGTGGGACAGTCGGAAATGAAACAGAAGAAAGTACTGGTCCTCGGCGCCACCGGGGCAATGGGACAATACCTGGTTCCGCTGCTGGCGGAACAGGGATGTCAGGTCGATGCCTGTGCGCTCGACGCGTTGGAATTCCATCATCCGAACGTGCACATGGTCGTCGGGAATGCCATGGAGTGGGAGGTTCTCGCGGAACTGCTGAAAAACCGCTATGACGGCATCGTCGATTTCCTGATCTATTCGACGAAGGAGAATGCGCTCCGTCTGCCGCTGCTCGCCTCGCAGACCGGCCACTACCTCTATCTTTCGACCTACCGGGTGTACGACAACAAGGAGGTTCCGATCCGGGAGAGTTCCCCGCTGCTGATCGACACCGCCGACGACCGGCTGCTGCGGCTCTCCGATGACTACAGCATCTACAAGGCGCGCGGTGAAGCGATTCTAAAACTTCAGAAAAACCGGAACTGGACGATCGTCCGCCCCGCCATCACCTATTCGCGGATGCGTTACCAGCTGGTGACGCTGGAGGCGCCGGATACCGTCGGCCGCGCCTTCGCGGGGAAAACCGCCGTCCTGCCGGAACAGGCGCGCAACAAGCAGGCGACGATGAGCTGGGCCGGCGATGTGGCGCAAATGATCGCCCGGCTGCTTTTCAACGAAAAGGCGCCGGGGGAAACCTACACCGTCGCCACCGCTGAACACCACACCTGGAGTGAAATCGCCGATTACTATCGGGATATCTGCAACTTGAAGACGATCTGGGTGGACAAGGCGGTCTTTTCCGACCTGATCTGCCACAAGCTGTTCCCGGATGTTCCGCCTTACTGGCAGCTCGAATGCGACCGTTTGTTCGACCGGGTGATCGACAACTCCAAAGTTCTGGAAGCTGCCGGCCTGAAGCAGCAGGAACTGAAACCGCTCTACGACGGCCTCGCCATAGAGATCGCCCGCTGCCCGAAAGATTATCCGTTCCGGGTCAACCATCGGATGGACCGCTATCTCGCCGCCCACGGCCTCGTCTGATGCAACAGAGCTTCATAAAAATCAATCACACACAAGGAGAACCATTTGATGAAAAAGAACCGTGATTCCCGCTCCAGCGGCGAAATGGAACGAAACCGGGACGATTTTACCCTTATCGAACTCCTCATCGTGATCGCGATCATCACTACTCCATAGACATAAAACCGGCGTGTATAAGAAAATACGCAACCTTATTTTGAGCTTAATAATACACCATCCTAGGAATTTTCGCAACCTATAAATTGTTTTTTTTGATAAAGTTCTGTTACGCTCAAACTCCCTAGGTAAGAATGCACAAAAAGCAAAAATAGACATAAAAATTTATTTCCTGAATTGAGCTCAAAATCATGCAGGTTGGTATCGTAATGATGCCAGAAAACGTTTTTTCTACCACATAACCAGAAAAGACAATTCAACATCCAGATGTTATTCCGGAATCTCATCGACTTTTACAGCTAAACGAGTCCCATCTATTTTTCGAACCATTTCCATTTGCATAAGCTCATATAATTCCCGCAACGGCTCCGAAGAGGCAAAAGTTATGATTCCATATTCGCATTCAAAAACGATATTCAGAAAATCCGATGTCGCCCGTATCTTCTTCATTGTTTCCCATGAAATCAGCAAATTACCTTCCGGCAAACTCAACCACAAACGGGGCGCACGCCCATCTCTCATTTCAACCCACGGATTCTGGTTCATAAAACCCTCCATTCCATCTGAATATTAACGAGATATACCACGATTTTTATCTTCCAAATCCGGCTTCACAGAATCAGAAACCAATCTTGGCTGTATCTTCATAATTTCTGTAAAATCCTTCTGAGTCAGCGAAGAAAGCTGATCCGGCGACATCTTCGGAATTTTATGCTGCGCCATACGCTCTTGCAGCATGCGAATCTGAGACTCATGAAGCGGATCGTCCGCTACAGCCTCCTTGATCAACTGGTTCGCTGTCGTTTTCGAAAGATTTTCCGGAATCCTTTCGAGTTTGCCGGCCTCCTGAAGTTGCTTCAAAACATTGATCTGTTCTTGAGAAGCCGGAATAAACACGTCCTCCGGGACAGCTTCCAAATTTCCGGTATCCAATGATTCAGCAGCCATGTGGTCGTCGGATATTGCCGGCTCCCCACTCTCAATTTGTACATCCCTATTATTCGCCACATCCGGAACTTCCGCCAATTCCACCCTGTCTTCCTCTGGAGCTTTCTTATCAAGATTTCTATCCGGGATTTCAGATTCATCCAAGGATTGTTGCGAGGCTTTCGTAACAGCTTTCAACAAAATATCATGCCGGGCAGTCTCCACTTGTTTTTCTGGTTCGACACGGTCTGGAATTACCTCCGTAGCCGGGACATATTGCGAATCGGTATCCACTTGTTCCAAATCAACAGCTTTTTCCGTGACAGCTGGAGCAATCTCCGGATTTTCAGATGCTTTTTCATGGTCCTGTTTTGAGGCTTGCAATTTTGCATACGCATCTTCCAAGGATATGCCTTCAGCTTCCGCCTTGATCGCAGCTTCAGCATCCATAGAAATTGGCATCTCATTCTCTTTCATCCATTTCGCCAGTTCAATTTCTTCCGGGTTTAATTTTTTAGGCCGCGTGGGAGCATTTTTCCATATATTGAACATCTCATCCAATTCCTCCAATGAAATTGTAGTTTGCGGAATTTCTCTCTTGACTGGCATCTTCTTGGTGAAAACAAAATCCATTTCGGCAATTTTCTGTTTCCGCTTTTCCATTTCTTGGTGAGAAATAACCGCTTTCCCCAAATTATGGGCAGGCTCATCCTCAAGCATTGCCTTAATTTCAGCTGTCAGGGTCCGATAAGCGGGGCGAGAAGTTTTAAATTGCTGTTTTTCTTCCATGATCTTGGCGGAATCAATTGCCGCATTACGTTCAATTTCAAGATACGTTTCCTCTGTAACAATGCCAAGCCCGTATTTGCTGTTCCGAGCGCGCCGTCCTGCAATCTTCGCACCGAAATCCCAGATAGACCTGGCCAACTTCTTCAAATCTTCCGCCAATTTCAACGCACGTCCTTTGATGGATTTGTAGGAAGCATCGGGAAGCATCCGCTCCCGGGCGGAACGGGCTTCCTCAGACAATGGCAGAATACTCCCTGGAAGAATTTCGCGATCCCGAATCAAATCATGCACGCTCTTGCGGTCGCTATGCCGGAAACACAACTGCTGTTTCAAAAATTCCTTTTCCGGACAATGCAGCGCCATATTCCTGCGTCCCCGGCTCAATGCCACATAAAATGCTTTACGGTCAAGAGCCTGCGCCGCAACCACTACATTTTCCGCAGTCCGCCCCTGTGACTTGTGAGAGGTCGTCACCCAGCCGTATTTGAACGCGGTATAATCTTCCGGAAGATCCACCAGACCACGCTCCCGGCCATCGGAATACAGCAGCATGACTTTATTCGGATCGTCAGTAATCCGGGCGATACCTCCATTATAAATCTTTCTATGCTTTACATTGACATTGAACTGGATCAAATCGCCTTGACATAGTTCAATCTTCCGCATCTCTCCCACTTCAATATAGTCCGCCGCCGACTTCACATGGAGCAGCTTGCCGTTATCCAGATACAGCATCCCGTTCTCTACATGCTCAACCTTTGCAGATTCACCGGCATTAGCAATGTCTTTCATATTCCGGACAAAGGAGATTACTGTCCCCGGAACATAATTCTCCGATTGCTTCAAACGACTTTTTTCCCAGTTCCAGGAACGGAACACTTCCGCCATTCGCCCTGTTCCTGCAACTGCGCCGTGCTCTTTTAATTTTTTACGCACAGCTTCCGTCAGGTGATCACCCTCATCGTGGGTGGGGGCCACCAGAATCGCCTGATCTATAAACTTGCCGTTATCCGTATAATCCATATAGCTCTGCGCCGCCTCTTCCAGGTACTTCGATTTCCCTTCATGGATAAAATGATTCTCGTCAAACCGTTCAAAAGCCTGCTCAAACTGCCCCAATGCACATTCCATAATTCCACGACGATATTCTTCATTCTGCTGCCGGTGAATATCTGTCAACGAGAACTTCTCAATTCCGGAATGTTCCTCAAGCAGCCGGAAAAAATCGCCGGACTCCACGGCAGTATGCTGCCTGGCATCGCCGACAAACAATACCCGGTAATTGTTTGCACGGGCAATCTTTATTATTTCCACACCTTCACGCAAGGAATTCAATCCCGCTTCATCAATAATCATGAAACTACCGGAAGGAGGCTTTTCCGAACTCAACAGAAAGCTTGCAACCGTCTGCGACTGCTCAAACCCCTCCTGTTTCAACACGTCAGTTGCCGAATTTGTCGGCGCAATCACATAAATACTTTCCACTCCGCCAGAACGCAATCCTTTACAAAATTCCTGCAACGTGGAAGTCTTACCGGCACCGGCCACACCGCAGAACAGATTAAAACGATCCTTCGAATTCAGCATTCCATGAACCAGCTCCGCCTGTTTGATTCTTGACTCCACTCCTGGAAACGCCTGAAAATCCGGTGCGATCGCATCGAATACATTTTTCTGTTCTTCAACAGATTTTACCGCATACAACTCCCAGTCAATTACCTCTTCCGGAGACATCCACGGATTTTCCGACAAACCGCCCAAGTTACGTAATTCCAGAATATTTCCGACTTCCTTTCTGATATCAGCCAACGAAAATTCACCAAGATGCTGATTCATCACTTCCGCAAGCACCTTATCCAGCTTTACCACACTTTCACGCTCAAAAACCAACGGCAGAACTTCTTTGAACGCTTCCCGGATTTTTTCCTGAGTTTCCCACCAGGCCGGTTCTCTTCTTTGAGTAAAGTATGCCCAATTTGCGATATGCCGCAAATCATTCCGCTGGTCATCTGTCAACTGGGACAACTGATATTCCCGTACCTCGCGATCCGACAATGTTTTCATCTTGCCCGCACGACTTGACATCGACAACTGATTATTTTCATTCAGCGTCGGTTTCCGGCCATGTTCCTCTATGAACTCCGCTTCCAGCTTCTCAATCTCTTTTCTACGTTTGGAATACAATTCCATTACCTCTTCCGGAATCCCCTTGATATCTTTCCAGACAATCCGCCCTTTATCATCATAATGATTTTCCATCGTATAACCAAGTTTCGTGCACAACGCCGACAACTTGTTATGATAAACCTTTCCCGCATACCGGATTGCCCGATACATCTCCACACTCTCCAAGGCCTTGAACTTATTATCCGAACCCAGCGTCACATTCACCACCACATTATGCGTATGCAACTGAGGGTCAAGAGCACGACTCGCCGTATGATGAAACTCCGCATAAATAATCCGACCTGTCGTTTCCAAATTGTTCGTAAAAACATTCTCACCTTTCCGTAAACGAACCGCTGCCAGTTTTTCCAACTCCAGCATCGCTTCAGTTACAGCCTCATGATGCGCCTCTTCCAACCTTCGGTCAAACAAACTCATAATAGAAACTGACTTCGGTGCAGCACATTGAAAATCAAAAAACCTCGGACCATTCGTCACATGCCTTTGAGTCAACTTCCCACCTGTTACCGGATTGATTCCACGCTGAAACATTGAAAAACTCTCCATATCAACTTCCTTGGAGACAAGATCGAAATCAAAACTCAGAATTCCCCTCCAATGCCCCACGATCTTTTCCGATTCCGAATAATAATCGTTGGCGGAAAGATGATTCGCATAGAACGATTTCCCCGCTCCATTCGTTGCCCTGATTTTTGTAACATTAAACATCCCTGATGCCTCCGAATTTCAACGCATAAGAAAATGCACAATCCAATTATATGCGTAAGCCAGACTAAAGCAAGAAAATTCGCAACCTAACCAGACGAAGCTCCGTAAAAACGACAGGTTGGAAAAAGAAAAACGCAATACTCCTAACTGCGTTAGGCCGGCAGAAAAAAGCGTTAAATTGCGTTAACTGATTTAACGCTTTGAAAACAGGTATACTGAGAGCATTAAATATTTTAATGCTTATATGGCGTAATTATCTAATCATAAATGAGAAAGTGACGATACTTGAAATCCGGAAATCAGCCTGTATAGTACGATGTTTGAGGGAGAAAACAGCTATGCCGGGAAAAGAAAGCACACCACCATTTCAAAGTAAACTGACGCCGTACCGGAACGAAATTCTGAAGGCATGGTTTCGGCGTCAAACCCTGCGGGAAATTCAGGCCATGCTGCTGAAGCACGGCATCACAATCTCCCTGCCGGGGATTTCCCTTTTCATCAAGCGGCACAAGAACAAATACGATCCGAAAGCAGAACCACAGAAGAAACGGGCACAATCAGTACAAGCCTCACGTTCATCGGAAAAACTGAATGCGCGGTTACAGGCATTGGAGAAGGTACTGGTCCGCGATTCTTCCGAAGTAGCCCGGGAATATGACCGAAAGCACAGTCGGCTGAAAAAAAACTAACCGCATATAACTATCTGAAGTCGCTCACTGTCAATAAAGATTGAAAAATGATAAACATCGCTTGCAATTTAGGAATCCTTGATTATATTACCGTTATGCGTTGAACATTGAAGCGAAACTCAAAAAGTTCCTGAAGGATTCCCGATTGAACATCGACAACAATCCGGCTGAGCGCCTCAATCGAGGAATTGCGATCATACGAAAGAACTGTCTCTTTGCCGGAAGTGAAGCCGGTGGGCAGCGGCTCGCAATTCTGTATTCATTCGCCGCAACATGCAAAGCGAACGGCATCTGCTTTCGCAAGTGGCTCGAAGACGTTCTGCCGCGTTTGAATGCCACTCCGGCAGAGCAGATTGATTCTCTGATCCCCAAGGGAGAAGCAAAATAGTCAATAAGCTCAGGCTCATTATTATGAAGCGGGGAATGCCGTCTGGCGCTCAAACGCCAGACGGCATCATTTTTCTCCTGGCTCTAATTTTTTCCAAAGCTCCACCGCGATATCCCCCTCACCATGGGGCTCACTGGGCATATACGCCTGTACGAAATCATCGGGGACTTCTTCCCGGAGGCAAAATGGCAGCGCTGCGTGGTCCATTGGTATCGCAACGTTTCAATCTGTGCCCGTGGAAACATGTCCGTGAAGTTGCCGCCATGCTGAAGGCGATCCACGCGCAGGAAGATAAAGAGGCCGCGCGCGCGAAAGCTGGCCTGGTAGTGGAAAAGCTTCGCAGAATGAAGCTGGAAAAGGCGGCGGAGCTTGTGGAGAAAAGCGTGGAGGAGACCTTGTCCTACATGGATTTTCCATATGAACACTGGACCCGTCTGCGGACCAATAACGGACTGGAGCGCATCATGAAGGAGATTCGCCGCCGGACACGGGTCGTCGAAGCTTCCCGGACGGTTACTCCGCCATGATGCTGGTCAGGGCAAGACTCAGGCATCTTTCAACAACAAAATGGGGTACTCGTCAGTGCATGAACACTTGCAAACTTTATGGGGAGGATGTAAAGTAAAAGAAAGAAGGCTGCGCCTCACAAACCAACCTGCTCCTCCGGAGCTTTATGGTCGGTCGGTTTGCTCGGCTCCGCCAAAAGCACACGCGAAACTCTGATCAGTCAGAAACAAATGTGCGCAAAACTTCGGACACTACCAAGCCGTCACCCGGAACACCGGAAACGGACCTGTCGATTCCGATATGATCACTTTGGATTACACTCAACCATCCGGGAAAACCGGCGTCATCATTGATGCAGAGAGTAAAACCTCTGTTCGTCTGTCATTTGAAGTCCATTCCGTCATTCCGGCGGAAAATGCCGCCGGAATCCGGGAGTAATTACTTCTGTTCAAAAAGAATAAGCGGATATTTTTCCGCGGAGCGGTTGGTTGCGATCCCTTCCGAAATCTGAATCCAGCCTTCCCGTCCGAAGCCGTCGTTGTCATTGATCAACGCGCTGAAACGGATTCCTTTCTTCCATGATTCCCGCGTCATGCCAATGGAAACAAACGGGATCCGGACCTCGTATTCCGTCAATGTTCCGGATCGGCTGGCATTCAGACTCCACAGCTTCTCCGGATGCTTTCCGGCAAAAGACGCGGGCGACTCCCACAGAAACAGCTCCGGTTTTCCATCGGCAAGAAGCGTAAGCCCGGCGATCCAAAGCCCTTTCTGCCCCGGCAGAGAAAACGCGATCTGCACGCCGTCCCCCTGCCAGACACGGGATCCCCGGTGCGGCTGAACATGCTTATCATCCGTAACCGCAAATTTCAGCACCCACACGTCGCCCTTTTGCGCCATGCGGATTTTCGCGGAGAGGTCATCCGGTCCTTTCCAAACTCTGTGAACGTTCCCCGGATCGGCATCAAACAGGACATGCACCTGATCCCGCTTCCGGAGAATGAAATCCCATTCATCCGCTTTCCGGTCCCGGGGAATCAGAACCGCATGATCCATCGGAATACGAAGCACGGTTCGGATACCGGGAAATACAGCCGACAACTCCGGATTCTGCGGTCTCCCCGCCTCCGGTTTCAACCGGACTTCCGCGGTCAGCAGTCTCCGTTCTCCCGAAGCTAAACGGATTTCCGACGGCAAACCGGTGATCTGCATCTCCTTTCCGCCGTCGGCTTTCAGAGAGACCGTCTGCGGCTCATCAAACGGATTGAACAGGGAAACGCACAGTTCCGCCGGGATGTGACCGGGAACAATGCCTCCATTCATCCATCCCTTTACCAGCGCTCCGGCATAACGGACATGAGAGGCCTTACGGAAAAGCAGTATTTCCGGCGTAACGGAAATGCGGTGGATCACAATGCCGTCCGTCAAAGAGAGTTTCCGGCGGTTCCCCATCAGATCGACCGCTTCCACGGACTCCGCATCCGTCCGGAAAACCGCGGGTTCATCGGCGGCTTTCTCCGGAGTATCGTTCCAGACCGCAACCGCATGGTCCCCGTCGCCCGCGAACTCCAATATCCAGAGATCTGTTCCCTGATTGACGCGGCGGCGGAACTCCATTGTCCGGAAGACCGAAGCAAGCGTATTATAAACCACATAGACCGGTTTCGGATAGAAATCAAATGTCACAAGACCGTAGTGATGTTCCGGATCGTTGGCGGCGAAACCGTTATTGCGCAGATTATACCAGTTGTAGCCGATCGCACCCGCCGACCAGGAGTAGAGAAACTTCTTGAACAGAGTCTCCGCCTGTCTCCGCTCCCCGAAACCATACGCGGACACCGCTGTTTCGTTGGCAAACCATGGCACGTCAACGCCGACGCGCTTCCGCATCGGCAGCAGGAATTCCTCCACATGCCGACGGTACGCTTTAAACCCGCCGTGACCATGAAACGCGTGAATATCAAAATACTCTTTTCCGTTAACAAGCACATACTCCTGAAACCCGTTCTTATTGTTCTCCGGGTACGCATGAGCAAAACCGCCGGTCAGGATCTTCACATGCGGAGCAAATTTTCTCTGCTCCTCACGGACGATCTTTTGCAGCTGTACATAATCCGGCGCGGAAAAATCGCAGAAGGTGAGCAGATCCGGTTCGTTCCAGACCTCCCAGAAACGGATACGGTCGCCATAATTCCGGAAGAAGAATCCGACATAGTTACGCCATTTCCGGAAATCCGGCAGACTGTTCGGTTTGTTTTTGACTGAACGCGCCCATACTGGCGGATTCGAGAGAATCGGCATCACCTCCATTCCGCGCGTTTCATATTCCTTCATGATCCGGTTCAGCGCTGCGAGATGCCATTCATCCGGCTTCCGCTCCAATTCACGCCAGCGGAAGTTCAGCCGGAGAGCCGATGCACCGCACAGTGACGCCGTTTCCGCCTCGACCGGAAAAATATTCGTATTGTACCATCCCGGAATGCAGATTCCGAACACAAAACCCGGTCTTCCGGACTTTCCCGGTCCTGCGGGTGTCATGTAGGCAAGACTCCGCGTCCGCTCAACAAAAGCGGAACCGTCCGCAGCTTCCAGCCGCATCAGCACGTTCCAGTGTCCGGAATATGGCAGCCGTATCTTCGGCCGGTACTCCAGCACCCCGTTGGCGGGAAGCGTCAACTCCGCATTCTCCGCAACGGTGTGACCGAAGAAATCCCGGAACTCCATTTTTGCCCGGCAGGGAAGCGGCGTACTGCCCGGATTCCGCAGGAGAAATCTCAATTTCGTCTCATCGCCTTTTTTCAGAACCCTTGCGGTGGATCCTGTTTCAATATCGAATTTTACCGCGTTCAATTCCGATTTCACCGGACTGAACTCAAAACTGATCTTTTTCACAATGAAAGACGCCGTACCGCTGTTTCCGGGCGCATGAACCACGCAGGAATAAAACCGCATCGGAAAATCAATGTTCCGATCCTTGTTGCCGCCGAACGCATGACGGAAATTCTTCCGCGTCATCGGGATCATGATCCGGTACGCTCCCGGTTTCCGGAAATCGACAGCGGAACGCCACTGAAACACCTCTCTCCGGGAATCCATGAAACGGACGCAGAACTGATCCATCGGGGAAGGCTCCGTTACTTCCACATCCACCAGACAATTCGCCTGCTCAAATTCAGGAACTGCGAACGTCTTTTTCCACGGTTCGCCGAAAATACAGGTTCCGCTCAGCGCGGTGTCCCAACGGATCAGAAGTCCGTCCCTGACATAGTCCGCACTTTGATGCAGAGCTTTTCCTTTCCAGACTGACACGGGCGGGCGGTCCGTGGAAAAATCCTGAATCACCGCGGCACCCAGAGAATACATGACAAGACAGCAGCAGACAACAAACGGCTTCAGCATACGGATCACTCCTTTCCGGTTCACCACGTTACGGCAGTCCAGTTGACAACCCCCTGATTGGCTCCGATGGACTTCATCCGCGCAACACTGCACGACTGGGCATGACCATCAAAGAATACAACATTGGAGTCTCCGCGGTGATGATACGACTGCAACTCGTTTCCGCCCCCGCTTCCCCTGAGGGGAAGCATCCACGAACCAGTGAATCCGGGTCCGGTCGACCGATCGACCGTATCGGCGAAATGCGGCATTTTCGATGGTTTCTTCAATTTTGCAAGGTGAAAAATCACACCGTTGGGATCATACGGCATGACAAATTCACCGAATCCGGCATCCCGCCAAAATGTTTTTTCCGAATCCCAGCGGATATACAGGCTCCCGTATGCGCGGAACTGCCGGTTGTGCTCCCTCGGTTCCGGACGTCTCAGAGCCGGACAACTAAGCTGTTTATCTGTCTCGCTCTTCAAATATCCGCCCTGCACAAGCAGACTCGTCCACGGCGTCGGATTCTTTGTTCCCGTAATGGCATAACCGTTCTGATCGGACGCATAGGAGGTCATGACAAGGGAGATCTGCTTCAGATTGTTCACGCATTGAATACTTCTGGCTTTCTCCTTTGCCGCATTGAGAGCGGGCAGAAGAATTCCTGCAAGTATCGCAATAATTGCAATTACAACAAGCAGTTCTACAAGGGTGAACTTTCTGTGTTTTCTCCCGGCGTTTTTTCCGTTGATTCCTGTTTTCATCTGCAACTGTTCCTTTCTTTTTTATGATATGATTCCTGTTTTGGAGCAATTAAACGGGGACACTGATAAGTGACTGCACCCGGTGCGCCCGGATTTTCCAACCGCCAGAGCAAACCGTCAACCGCACGGCGGGTCAACGCCGGGAAATCCAAGTCAATGATATGAAACCGGGGCCAGAAATTCTGTAAGATGGAATCATTGTCGCAAACCAGCAGTTTCTCCGGCGCATATTCCGGCATCAGACGCATAATGTCAAGCGCACTGCACAATTTCAGCCCGCTGACAGCGTTGAATGCAAAAAAACCGGTGGAGGGATCCCCGTGACGGATATAGGACTGAAGACGATCCAGAAAATCGGTATCCTGACGCTCAAACAGAATCGGAGTGACAGTAATCCCCCTGACATTCAGTTCCCATTCCAGCACTTTCACACGCGGATGTTCATAGAAATCCCGGATCATATCCTCCCGCCAGACCATGGCAACTCTGCGGACTCCCGCATTCAGAAAGAACTGAGCGCCAAGTTCCGCAATCCGCACATCATCCACCGTGATCCGGTCCTGACACGGTCCGGGAGATGTCCAGCCGAATATCTGCATTGCAGGCATCTCAGGGGGAAGCTCGATCTCCTGATCGTTGTAATACAGAACCCCGGCGAATTCCCGGAACAGCTCCGGATTCTTCCGGACTTCGGATATATCCAAATACGCATACTCCACCCCGTACTGATTCAACAGTTGAAATGCATACGGCATCGTCTGATCGCGGGCTGGATTGAGTTCATTGAAAAAATCGTTATGCAGTAAAAGAAGAGGACCCAGATGCGAATAGCGTTTTTTCACCCGGACGGTCCGTCTGTTGTAGGAACGGGGCACAAAATCATTTTCTTTCGCGGTTTTCTTGATCTTCTCGCGAAGTTCCTCCGACAGTTGCGGGGAATCGTGCAGCGCCATTGAAACCGCGGTCGCCGTACACCCGACCTGCTTTGCCAAATCGTTCAGATTCCGTATTTTTCCAGCCATTGCCATTCCTCTGATTTTTACTTGTTTAAATTATAGCATACTTCCCGCTCCCTGTCAATACCTTTTTTTATTTCTTTTAAAATAAATTTTAAAGCAATTTTAAAGTAAAATCTAAAAAAATACTGCCGGAATGCGGAAAGCCCCCGTAAACCGGCAGTATTTTTTCGGCAGCCAAAAATAAAGGGCATCTCTATTTATTCGAGAACAAAATTGAAATCACTGCCGTCCCATAATTCTTTGAAATCGTCATTCTAACCACCCTATTTGAGCCTGAGTTGATTGTTTTTTAAAATTACC
>ENA-UEQW01000529-UEQW01000529.1-human-gut-metagenome-genome-assembly--contig:-NODE-529-length-35949-cov-11.560298_pt1 | contig 35949 bp, 31 predicted proteins | sample MGYA00242947_ERZ507947 | MGnify/ENA primary metagenome ERZ507947 (study PRJEB26167, sample SAMN06115421) | human gut metagenome | host: Homo sapiens | place: China:Guizhou | collected 2015-03-17... | reverse complement strand
CCGGTTTCCGGGCGCAAGACGCCCGGAAACCGGGAGCCTTCCTCGAAACAGCCCTCGCTTCATCCGCCACTGGCAGCGCTTCGCCTGTTTCCCCTTCTTGGGTTATCTCCGCGCTAAGAGCCGCCTTGCGGCGGTTGCGCTCCGAAACGCGTCTGCGGGTGCAGTCCCGCGCACACCCTTCACCCGCAAGGGGTATGCATCATCCGTAAAGCGGCGGAGCCGCTAACGGCTGCCCTACCTTACCGTCGCGGAAAATTTATCACTTTATCGACAGCCTCAGCCGGCGGCCTTTGGCCGCCGGCTCTTTTTTCGGACAAACCACCCCGGCGCGTCTTGACGGACAAAATTCTGCATAGACTGTCCCGAAAGGGGCGATGGGATGCTGGAAGCACTGAATACCCTCCTGTGGGGACCGGGGACGCTGGCGCTGATCTTAGGGACCGGGGCGTGGCTGACCCTGCGGACAGGGGCCTTTCCCCAGCGGAATTTGGGGCGGGCACTGACCCTGTCTTTAGGGCGGGAGGCCCGGCGGAAAGGCCGGGGCGGCGTGTCCCCCTTCGGCTCCCTGATGACTGCGCTGGCCTCCACGGTGGGCACCGGCAACATCGTGGGCGTGGCGGCAGCGCTGGTATCCGGCGGGCCGGGGGCGCTGGTATGGATGGAGCTGGCGGCGTTTCTGGGACTGGCAGCCAAGTTCGCTGAGTGCATGCTGGCGGTGAAATACCGCCATGTCCGCCGGGACGGCACCCGTTGGGGCGGACCCATGGCGGTGATGGAGACGCGGCTGGGTCCGGCTGGGGCGGTTTTTGGCCGCTTTTACGCTTTGTTCGCCCTGCTGATGGCCTTTGCTATGGGGGCGATGGCCCAGTCCGGGGCCTTGGCGGACACCTTCTCCGCCGCCTTCACCCTGCCCCGCTGGCGGGTAGGACTGGTAACGGCGGCGCTGGCTCTGACGATCTTATTGGGCGGTATCCGCCGTATCGCGGATATTTCCACGGTGCTGGTGCCGGTGATGGCGCTGCTATACTTGGGCGGCGGACTGGCGGTGATCCTGGGAAACCTCCGCCGCCTGCCGGAGGCAGTGACCCTGATGCTCCGGTGCGCAGTGGCACCGGAGGCCACTCTGGGCGGGGCTTTGGGGATCGTCACCCGGCGGGAGGCCCTCCGCTGGGGCGTTGCCCGGAGCGTTTTTTCCAACGAGGCGGGGTTGGGCTCCGCCGCCATCACCGCCGCCTGCGCTGACACGGAGGATCCTGTAAAGCAGGGGCTCATCAGCATGACCGGCGTGTTTTTCGACACCATGGTGATCTGCACCGTTACCGGTCTCGCCATCTGCTGCTCCGGCACGCTGGGAACGGCGGACGGAGCCGGACGCCCTCTCACCGGCGCGGCGCTGACCCTTCGGGCCTTTGAAACGGTGCTGGGGCCGCTGGCCCCGTGGCTCATCGGCGTGGCGTTAGGGCTGTTTGCCTTTACCTCCGTGCTGGGCTGTGCGGTTCAGGCAGAGACAACGGCATCATACCTGCTGGGACCGGGGGCGGTGCGGCCCTGCCGGGTGCTGTACGGACTGGCGGTTTTTGCCGGGGCGGTGATCCCTATGGCCACGGTCCTTCAGCTGGCGGATCTCGCCAACGCACTGATGGCCTTTCCGAACCTCGTCTGTCTGTTGCTGCTCTCCGATGAGATCGCCGGGGAAGGCAGGAGAAAGGACCGGTAAAAATGGCAACCATCAGAAAAATAAAGCGGGTAGGAAACCGGTAAGGAAGAATGTCTCCGAAACCGCAAAGGTTCTGAAAATGGCTCCAGTGGTGCAAAAATGCTTTTTTGTGCCGCTGGAGCTGTAAATTTTCTGTGACGGCGTTGCATTTTTGTGATTTCGTGGTATGATAACCGTGGTATAAAATTTTTGAAAAGGACTGATACCATGACAAAAATCGACATCGTCTCCGGCTTCTTAGGCGCCGGTAAGACCACCCTCATCAAAAAGCTGCTGGCGGAGGCCTACAAAGGTGAAAAGCTGGTGCTCATCGAAAACGAATTTGGCGAGATCAACATTGACAGCGGTTTCCTGAAGGAATCCGGCATCCAGATCTCCGAGATGTCCGCCGGCTGCATCTGCTGTTCTCTGGTGGGTGATTTCAATAAGGCTTTGAAGGATGTGGAGGCTCAGTTCCACCCCGACCGCATCCTCATTGAGCCCTCCGGCGTGGGCAAGCTCAGCGATGTGATCGTGGCGGTGGAGAACACCGTAAAGGACGTTCCCGAGATGAAGCTCAACAGCTTTGTCACCGTGGCAGACGCCACCAAGGTGAAGGTCTATATGAAGAACTTCGGTGAGTTCTACAACAACCAGATCGAGGCCGCCGGTACCATCATCCTCTCCCGGACTCAGAAGATGACGCAGGAGAAGCTGGAGGCCGCCGTGTCCATGCTCCGGGAGAAAAACGCCGATGCCGCCATCATCACTACCCCTTGGGATGAGCTGGATGGCAAGGCCATCCTCTCCGCCATCGAAAAGGTCTCTCTGGCCGATGAACTGCTGGAGAAAATGCGGGCCGAACATGAGGCCGATGAGCACGAGCACCATCACCATCATCATGACGGCGAGGAGTGCGACGATCCCAACTGCTCCTGCCACCACCATGACCATGAGCACGAGGAGCATGAGCATGAACATCACCATCATGGCCATGAGCACGAGCATGAGCACGAGCATGAGCATGACCACGAGCATGACCATGACCATGACCATGACGAGTGCTGCGGCCATGAGCATGACCATGAGCATCATCATGACCACGGCGAGTGCGATGACCCCAACTGCTCCTGTCATGACCATCACCATCATCACCACGCCGATGAGGTGTTCATCTCCTGGGGTAAGGAAACACCCAAGGTGTATACACAGGCGGACATCGACCGTATTCTGACGGCGCTGGATTCGGGCGACTACGGCGCCATTCTCCGGGCCAAGGGCATCGTGAACGGCACCGACGGCGCATGGATCGAGTTCGACTATGTGCCGGAGGAGCATGAGATCCGGGCGGGCCATCCCGACTACACCGGCCGCCTGTGCGTCATCGGTTCCAATCTGAAGGAGGAAAAGCTGGCAGAGCTGTTCGGCCTGTAAGCGAAAAAATTCATGGCTGATATTCCTGTATATCTCATCGCCGGGTTTTTGGACGGCGGCAAAACAGATTTTATCAACGGCATTTTAGAGGACGGCTTCGCCCGTGAGGACAAAACCCTCCTGATCTGCTGTGAAGAGGGCGAGCTGGAATACGAGCAGAAGGCGCTGGACAACGTGACGGTGGTCACGGTGGACGAGGAGACCGCTCTCACCTGCGCCCAGTGCAAGGAATGGGAAAAGCAGTATAAGCCCAAGCAGGTCCTCATTGAGTACAACGGCATGTGGTCCATGGAGCGGCTGTACCGGGAGGTGTTGCCCGCCAACTGGGTCCTCTATCAAGTGATGACCTTTGTGGACGCCAATACCTTTGAGACCTATGCCAAGAACATGGGCCAGATCATGATGGAAAAAATCACCAACGCCGACCTGCTGGTGTTCAACCGCTGCACCGATGAGCTGAAGGCCGCACTGCGGAAGCGGAATCTGCGAATGGTGAACCGCCGGGCGGACATCTATCTGGAAGATCTGAACGGCAACAGCGAGGACTACAACAACGGTGAGGTCTGCCCCTTTGATCTGGACCAGCCGGTGATCAACATTCCGGACGATGACTACGGTGTCTGGTATGTGGACGTGATGGATTACCCTGACCGCTGGGCAGGGAAAACCGTTCACATGAAGCTGCTCATGTGCCACTCCAAGAAGTATCCCGGTACCCACTGCCCCGGACGGTTCGCCATGGTCTGCTGTGAAAATGACGTGCAGTTCTTGGGTCTGGTGGCCAAGGGCGTGGATCTGAATAAGTACAAGAACCGGGATTGGGTGGAAGTCGAAGCCCGTATGGCTTTGGAAAATCACTCTGCCTACAAGGGCAAGGGCCCGGTAATGCACATCATCTCCATCAAGCCCTGCGAAAAGCCCGCCAACGAGGTTGTGACCTTCTGATCTACTGATATTCAAAAAGCACGTTTCCTTTTGACAAGGAAACGTGCTTTTCTTCTTGCATACGCTTCTTATATTTGTCACCGTGCAAGCCATTGGCAAATCAACCGTTATTTCAGTGCCGTTGTGCCGCTCAGAATTGCTGAGGAGGGTCTGTTGTTCCGGTATCACTGCGGCCTTGATTTTGCGGTAAATCGCCCTCATTTTCAATACGATTCGTATTTTTTGTTTTCAAATCGACATTTTGTATTGTAATTCCGCAAGTTTTTTGAGGAATCCCGGTTTTCTTTCCGCTTCACAAAGCTCGCAAAATTTCGGGAATACTTGCAAATTTCAGGCAAATCCATATAATAGAGGTATTCTGATATGAAAGGACTTTACGTTTTGAAAGAAAAGCGGATCTATAAAAGAGAACTGCCCCTCTGGGGGAGTCTGCTGGCCGCCGTTTTGCTGGCAGGCTGTATTACTTTACTGGCCTTGTGGTGCCAGCCAAACGCCCTGCGGACGGTGCTGGCAGGGTTCAAGGCCCAGCCCCTGCTGATCGTTTTGAACGCCCTCCCCATCGGACTTTTGCTGCTGGCCTTCGCCTTCCTGTTCCGGAATGTCTTTTACAGCGGGGCGCTGGTGAATTTCTTCGTCTGCGCACTGTCCCTTGCCAACCGGGTCAAAATCGAGGTCCGGGATGAGCCGGTGTTCCCCCGGGACTTCTCCCTTCTGCGGGAGGTGGGCAGCGCCATCCAGTCCTATGACATCCGCTATCCGGTGAAGGCCATCGCCGTGGTGGTGCTGACCACCGCGCTGCTCATCGGCCTTGGGGTCCTGTTCCCCAGCCGCCCGGTGTCCTTCGCCGTACTGAAGGCCAAGCTGACAAAACGGGACGCCGTGGCCGTGTTCCCCGGCCGCTGCTGGCCGGAGCGGATCTTGGGCGCGGTCCTCAGCTTCGGCGTTCTGACTGCGCTGATCTTCTCAGTGTACGCCAGCAACGATCTCTACAATTCCTTCCGGGTCAGCAACGCCTACTATGTCCCCTCGGTGTTCAACGAGCTTGGTTTCCCCTACTGTTTCTGCCACCAGTTCACTACCTATCCAGTGGACAGGCCGGAGGGCTTTTCCAAATCCGAGGCTGCCGGTTGGGAGACCGGCGGGCAGACGGGGCTGGGCAAGGACGTCAGCGTAATCCTCGTGATGAATGAGGCGTTTTCCGACCTCACCGACCAGCCTATGTTCAACTGGGCGGAGGAAACCGATCCCCTGCCCAACCTCCACGCTTTACAGAAGGACCCTCACACTCTTTCCGGTCACATCGTGGTCCCCGGCTTCGCCGGAGGCACCGCCAATACGGAGTTCGATGCGCTGACGGGAATGCAGACCAATGCACTGTCCGTCACCGCCACCTCCGCCATGCGGGTGGTGAACCGGAATCTGGACAGCTTGTTCCGGGTGTTCGGGGCGGACGGCTACCGCACCTCCTTCTACCATCCCGGCGATGCCTGGTTCTACAACCGCGAGAATGTCTACCGCTGGCTGGGGGCGGAGCACGAGGTATTCGCCAAGGACATGAAGAATCTGGAATACAAGGGCCGCTGGGTCACGGATGACTACATGGCTGGTCTGATCGAGGAAGAATTTGAAACGGCGGTCAGCGAGGGCCGCCCCCTGTTCAACTACACCACCACCATCCAGAACCACATGAGCTACACCGCCGACAAGTACGGCGAGGGCTATGTGTTCCCCCCGGTCTCCACCACGGCGGACATCTCCCCGGAGACCCGCTCCATGCTGGAGGTCTACACCGAAGGCGTCCGTGATGCCGACGCCATGCTGGGCCGGCTGACGGCTTACTTCGCAGAGCGGGAGGAGCCTGTGGTGCTGGTGTTCTACGGCGACCACCTGCCCTATCTGGGGGACAACCAGAAGGGCTATGCGGAGCTGGGATCTGAGGTGTCCATTCCGGAAAACGAGCGGGAGGACATTCTCTGCTCTTACAAGACCCCCTATGTGCTCTGGGCCAATGACGCCGCCGCGGACACGCTGAACTGGAACGAGGCTGTGGCCGCGCTGGATTTGCCGGAGGACGGCGTTTTCTCTGCTTCCTTTTTAGGCAGCGTCCTGCTGGACCTCACCGGCCGCGCCGGGGAAAGTCCGTGGTTCGACTTTCTCTCCTCCCTCCGGCGGATCGCGCCGGTGGTGCAGAAGAAAACCTATATCCTGGCGGACGGCTCCGTACTGCCCCAGCGAATTTTGAATGAGCAGACGGATGAAGCGTCCATGGAATTAAAAGACGCCGTCCGCAAGTGGCGCTGCTGGAGCTATTACAAGCTGAAATACGCGGACGTGGGTTAGACCCACCGCGAATATATGGAAAAAGCGGTTCCGGAAGTTCCGGAACCGCTCTTTTGTATCAGCTTTTCGCTTCGATCTTCGCTCCGCATTTGGGACAGGTGATGACGATCTTCCCCTTCCCAACCGGCACCCGGCAGATGGCGCCGCACCTGCAGGTGAAGTACTTGTGCTCCTTATCCGCCCGGCGGGCCTTGGCCCCGGCGGCGTTGTTCCGGGCCTTCCAGATCCAGCCCATAAACTTCTGGTTCTCCGCCCGGCGCTTGGTCAGGTTTTTGGAGAACATCCGGAACAGAATAAACACCATCAGCACCCAAAGGAGGGATTCGCAGATTCGGGCGGGGATCCATAGCCGCAGAAGGCTGAAAATCAACTGGGCCACCAGAATCACCAGGTAGCCCCGAAGGAGCGCCTGATTCATCTGATCCATGCCGTTCCGGCCGTACATGAACCGCGCCACCGCGCACCTGAATTTATAGAACATACGTCTGCTGCCTCTTTCCATCGGCTCCCGCGGAACCGTAACTGTTTTTACCTTACATATTTTAGCGGATAGGTCAGAGAAAGGCAACGGTTTAGCAGCGGAGTTTACAAAAAAGTAATTTCTTTCCAAGTCATTCCGTGTTAAAATGACATACGATATGAAAATACACAAAGGAAGTGTTTGGTTTATGGCAAAGAAACAATTCAAAGCGGAGTCCAAACGGCTGCTGGACCTGATGATCAACTCCATCTACACCCACAAGGAGATCTTCCTGCGGGAGATCATCTCCAACGCCAGCGACGCCTGCGACAAGCTGTGCTATCAGGCTCTGACGGATGACAGCGTGAAGCTGACCCGGAAGGACTTCAAGATCGACCTGTCTGTCAGCAAGGACGCCCGGACCATCACCGTTACGGATAACGGCATCGGTATGGACAAGGAGGATCTGGAGAACAATCTGGGCGTCATCGCCTCCTCCGGTTCCTACAAGTTCAAGCAGGAGGTGGGAGATGACACCAAGGACACTGACGTGATCGGTCAGTTCGGCGTAGGCTTCTACTCCGCCTTCATGGTCTGCGATCAGGTGACGGTCCGCACCCGGAAATTCGGCAGTGACACCGCCTATCAGTGGCAGTCCTCAGGGGCCGACGGCTACACCGTCACGGAATGTGATAAGTCCGATGCGGGCACTGAGGTCATCATGCACCTGAAGGACGATACCGAGGACGAGCATTACAGCGAATTTTTGGAGGAATGGAAGCTCCGGGAGCTGATCAAAAAGTATTCCGACTACATCCGCTTCCCCATCCGCATGGCGGTCACGAAAACGAAAAAGGTGGCCTCCTGCATGTCCGACAAGCCGGACGAGGTACCCTATGTGGAGATGGAGACCCTGAACTCCATGGTCCCCATCTGGCAGCGGAAAAAGGCCGACGTGAAGCCGGAGGAATATAACGAGTTCTATCGGGAGAAGTTCCACGATTTCGCGGACCCCCAGCGGGTCATCACCGTGTCCGCCGAGGGTGCCGTGACCTACAAGGCCTTGCTGTTCATCCCCGGCGTCACTCCCTTCGACTTCTACACCAAGGAATACGAAAAGGGTCTGCAGCTCTATTCCAGCGGCGTTCTCATTATGGACAAGTGCCCGGATCTGCTGCCGGAGCACTTCCGGTTTGTCCGGGGCGTGGTGGATTCCCCGGATCTGAGCCTGAACATCTCCCGGGAGCTTTTGCAGCATGACCGCCAGCTGAAGGTCATCGCCGGAAATCTGGAAAAGAAGATCAAGAGCGAACTGGCCAAGATGCTCAAGGACGAGCGTGAGGCTTATGAAACCTTCTGGAAGAACTTCGGCCGCCAGTTGAAATACGGCGTGGTCAGCGAGTATGGCATCCACAAGGACCTGCTGCAGGATCTGCTGCTGTTCTGGTCCTCCACGGAGAAGAAGCTGGTGACGCTGGATGAGTACGTCTCCCGGATGAAGGAGGATCAGAAGGTCATCTATTATGCCGCCGGTGACACCGTGGATAAAATCGACAAGCTGCCTCAGCTGGAGGCTTTGAAGGATCAGGGGGTGGAGATCCTCTACTTCAGAGAGGAAGTGGACGAGTTCGTGGCCCAGACCCTGCGGAGCTACAAGGACAAGGAGTTCCGCTCCGCCATGGACGGTGCATCCGACGAGTCCGCTCAGGAAAAGGCTAAGGAGGAGGCCGACACCCATAAGGATGTGTTTGCCTTCGTGAAGGAGACGCTTGGTGACGCGGTGGCAGAGGTGAAACCCTCCACACGGCTGAAATCGCACCCTGTATGTCTCACCGCCGGCGAGGGCCTGAGCTTTGAGATGGAGAAGTATTTCCAGCTCATGCAGCCTGACAGCAGCATCAAGGCCCAGCGGATTCTGGAGCTGAACACGGAGCACCCGGCCTTCACCGCTCTGGAGAACGCCGTGACCGCCGACCCGGAAAAGGCCAAGATCTACGCCAAGCTGCTGTACGATCAGGCGCTGCTGATCGCGGGACTGCCGCTGGACGATCCCTCCGGCTACACGGATCTGGTGTGCGGACTGATGAAGTAAGTCTGATAAGCAAAACCTTGCCTCCGGCGTGTCTTACAAGACACGCCGGAGGCAGCAGGGCGAAAAGGTCTTTTCGCCCTGCTGCCAATATTTTCAGAGCTTTTGTAAAGTTCTGAAAATATTTAATTTAAATAGCGCAGGACACCCTTCTTGGGTTTCCCGCGCACACTCTTCACCCGCAAGGGGTATGCGGCATCCGTAAAGCGGCACAGCCGCTAACGGCTGCCCTACCTTACTATCGCGGAAAATCTACCATTTTATCGAAAGACTCCCCCCGGCGTGTCTTACAAGACACGCCGGGGGCCTTTTTGCTATTTCTCGCTATTTCGGCAGTTTAGCGCGCAAAAACACCTCCGCGTGGAAAATCCACGCGGAGGTGTTTTGTCTGTATTCGGCGTTTCTCAGCCCCACAGAGCGGAGAGGGACGGGATAATTTGCTTTTTCCTGCTCATGATCTTGGACAGGAACACGCAGTTCTTTTCCTCGCCGGTGATATTGAATGCCTGCCGGATGGTCTCCGTATCTCCGGAATACAGCAGATAGGAGCCTTCCACCAATACGTTCGTGATCATCAGCAGCACAATGTCCAGACCGTTCTTCTTACGGATGGTCTCCATCGTGGCGAGGAATTCCTCTTTCCGGGCCATAAGACGATCGGAATCCAGACAGGTGATCTGGCTCACCGCCAGATTGTGACCGCCAATGTGAAATTCCTTGTAGTCGGTGCGGATAATGGACTCAGCGCTCTTGTCCTCACCGGTAGCGGCGGAGAAAATGGTCTGCCCCAGCTCTTCCAGAGAGACATTGGCAATACGGGACATCCGGTTGGCAATGTCGATATCCCGCTGGGTGCAGGTGGGAGATTTGAACATGACCGTATCCGACACGATGGCGGCAGCCATGAGGCCCGCCATTTTGGCAGAGGGCATCAGACCCTTTTCCTGATACATATCCGCAACGATGGTGGTAGAACTGCCCACCGGCTCATTCCGGACATAAATAGGATTGTTGGTCTCAATATCCGCCAGACGGTGGTGGTCCACGATCTCCAGAATGTCCGCCTGATCCAGACCGGGCACAGACTGGGCCTTTTCGTTGTGGTCCACCAGAATTACCCGCTTGCGCCGGGGACGCAGCAGATGGAATCGGGACAGGGTTCCCACCACGTGCTCATTTTCATCCAGAATGGGGTAAGCCCGGAATCGGCTTTCCAGCACGGTATTGCGCACGTCATCGATATAATCGTCCAGATGGAAGGAAACCAGATCGTGGCTCTTGCAGATGCGCTCGATAGGCAGAGAGTGGCAGATCAGGTGGACTGCCCGGTACGCGTCATAAGGCGTGGAGATGATGCAGGTATCGGTGTCCAGCTCCAGCAGCTCCCGGCTGACCTCCGCCTGACAGACGATGACGCAGGTGACCCGCAGCTCCAGTGCCCGCTTGATCATGTCCGGCTGATCGCCGCAGACCACGATGCTGTCCGGAGAGGAAAACAGCAGGTTTTCCCGTCCCGCAGGCAGGGCGATGGTGACCTCGCCGGAGATCTCATCCCGGATCTGGCCGCCCTCGTTGAGGACCTTTCCCTCCAAAACGGAGAGCAGGTTATAGACCGGCACGTTCTTGACCGTGGAATTGCGGACAGCCAGCATATCGTAGCTGGCCACGTCACCGGCGGAAAGCATACCGTAAAGCGTACCGTCCTCATTGGCCACAGGCAGTACGGAGATCCGGTCCGCCTGCATCATCTGCCAGGCCCGGCTGATGGTAGCGGCGGGAGACAGGGTGGGCGGCGTATCGAAGTCCAGGTCCCGGACCTGCGTCCGAACGTTGTTGATCAGCTCCGGCGGCTGGGCACCGAATTTGTCCAGAACGGCTTTCGTCTCATCGCTGATCTGGCCCAGGCGGGCGGCGCAGTACTGCCGCTGCCCCAGAGCGTTTTTCAGTGCGGCGTAGGCCATGGCGGATACGATGGAGTCGGTATCCGGGTTGCGATGGCCGGTAATGTAAACTTTGTCCATTCCACAGCTCCTTTCGGATCGTTTCTAAATTCTGTTTCTCTCATGATTATGAGAGTCCGGCGTGAAATTGTCAACAGTGCCTTTCACCAAATGGACCGTGCGAAAGTACAGTCTCACAACCCATTTTGTATAGTTCCGGACCATTTACAGGATCAGAAGCTCCTTGGATGCCAGCGTAATGTTCTGACAGCCCTGTTCTGTGATGACGATCACATCCTCAATGCGAACGCCCAGCTTCCCCGGCAGATAGATCCCCGGCTCCGCGCTGATGACAACGCCGGCAGGCAGCGGCTTGCTGTTGGACGGCGTAGCATTGGGATTTTCATGGATCTCCACGCCGACGCTGTGGCCAAAGCTGTGACCAAAATAGGGACCGTATCCGGCGTCCGCGATGACCCGCCGGGCGGCGCCGTCCACCGCCGCGCCGGTGACTCCGGCCTTTGCCGCGGCGATTCCGGCAAGCTGGGCCTTGAGGACCGTGTTGTAAACAGTCTCCATCTCCTCCGTCACATGGCCCACAGCCACTGTGCGGGTCATATCCGAGCAGTAGCCGCCGAATTTGCAGCCGAAGTCCATGGTGACGAACTCCCCGGCCTGAATGGGCTTCTCACTGGGAACACCGTGGGGCAGGCTGCCGTTGGCCCCGGAGACCACGATGGGGTCAAAGGACTTGTCCTCCGCGCCGTAGTGCAGCATTTTATAGAGCAGCAGTGCGGCAATTTCCTTTTCCGTAACGCCGGGACGGATCTCGCCGAGAATGTCCGCCAGCGCTTTTTCCGCGATCCGCTGAGCCTGGATCATACACTCCAGCTCCGCCTGATCCTTGACGGCACGCAGCGTCCACAAAAGCTCCGTGGCGGGGACCAGCTCGCAGTGGAGCTTCTCCGAAAAGCGGCGGAAATCCGCCGCCGTCATATATTCATCCTCATACCCCATGCGGGTGATGTGTTCCTTTTCGATGACCTCGTTGATGAGGGCGGAGTAGGGATGTTCCCGGTCCGTTTCCCGGATCTCCGCATCCCGTATATGGCGGGCTGCGGCCTCCGTATACCGGCTGTCGGTGAAATAATAGTTGTGGTTTCGAGTGACGATGGCCACACCGTCCGTCCCGGAGGAGTGAAAACCGGAGGCGTAAAAGCGGTTGGCCTCGCAAGTCAGCAGCACAGCGTCCAGGCCGTGGGCCTCCAGCACACCGGCAATTTTTTTGAAATGATTCATAGCAGATCCTCTTTTTCTGAGAGCCGCGGCATATCAGGTGTAACCGACCCTCTGTGATGAGCAGTGTAGCAGAATTTCACGAAATTGTCAAAGCGGCTCGTCAGTTCGGATTTAATCTCACCGTATTTTGTGGAAAATCACAGTTGACTTTAGTCGTTTAAAGCTGTATGGTAATAGCATCACAAAGCCCGGTGCGGCGGAAAGGAGTTCACAATGCGTTTCGGAATGTTTACCTATATTTACCGCTACGCACGCTATTTTGCGGGCTTCTTTCATAATGCAGAAAAGGAACAGGCATCCTGCCGGGCATAAGGCTTTCACCCGTTAAACGCGAGGGGGCTCTGTTCCATGGACAGAGCCCCCTTGTTTTTTGAAGGCATCCAACTTTGTGAATTCGTCCGAATACGGACAAAAGGAGAAGATCACTATGAAAAAGAAATTGCTTGCTCTCGTTCTGGCTGCGGCCATGACGCTGTCTCTGGCCTCCTGCGGCGGTTCCAAGACGGAGACACCCTCCACCGGCTCTGACAATCCCTCCGCCGAGGGCGCCACCTATACGGTCGGCATCTGCCAGCTGGTGCAGCACCCCGCGCTGGACGCCGCAACTCAGGGTTTTATCGACGCTCTGAATGAAGCCCTCCCCGGTCAGGTGACGTTTGAGAACAAGAATGCCTCCGGCGAGGCCAACAACTGCGGCACGATCGTCAACGGCTTTGTTTCTGAGGGCGTGGACCTGATCATGGCCAACGCCACCGCCGCTCTGACCGCCGCCGCTTCCGCGACTGCCGATATCCCCATTCTGGGCACCTCCATCACCGCTTACGGTGTGGCCTTGGATCTTGACGATTTCGACGGCACCGTAGGCGGCAACATCTCCGGTACCTCCGACCTGGCCGACCTGAGCCAGCAGGCTGATATGATCACCGAGTGGTTCCCCGAGGCCAAGAAGGTCGCTTTGCTGTTCTGCTCCGCCGAGCCCAACTCCAGCTACCAGATCCAGGAAGTGGCGACCTGCCTGGCCAACAAGGGCATTGAGACCAAGGAATTTGCCTTCACCGACTCCAATGACGTGGCGTCCGTGACCCAGTCTGCCGCTGACTACGCGGATGTGGTCTATCTCCCCACCGATAACACCGCCGCCTCCAACACCGAGGCCATCGCCAACATCCTGGTGCCCGCCGGTGTTCCCGCTATCTGCGGCGAGGAGGGTATCTGCTCCGGCTGCGGCGTGGCTACCCTGTCCATCAGCTACTATGATCTGGGCGTGACCACCGGCAAGATGGCTGCCAAGATCCTCACCGGCGAGGCGGATATCTCCACCATGCCCATCGAATACACCGACGCCACCCCCAAGTATAACCCCACCATCTGCGAGGAGCTGGGCATCCAGCCTCTGGACGGCTATGAGGCCATTGAGGGCTGATCCAAAACAAACGCGATCCTATAACGAAAATCTGGCGGGAGGGGGCAATCCCCTCCTCCCGCTGTGAACAAGGAGAAACGGTATGAGTTTTCTATCCTCCCTTCTCAATGCGCTGCCGGGCGCTGTGGCCCAGGGCCTGATCTGGGGCCTGATGGCCATCGGCGTCTACATCACCTTCCGTATTCTGGATGTAGCTGATCTGACGGTGGACGGATCTCTGGCCACCGGCGGTGCCGTGGCCGTCATGCTGATCCGGGCAGGTCTGAACGCTTGGGCCGCGTTGCTGTGCGCCTTTCTGGCAGGTATGCTGGCCGGCTTTGTCACCGGCCTGTTCCACACGAAATGCGGCATCCCCGCCATTCTCGCCGGTATTCTGACCCAGTTGTCCCTGTATTCCATCAACCTGCGGATCATGGGCAGCAAGGCCAATCAGGCAGTAGGCGTGGATAAGTATGATCTGCTGGTATCCCAGCGGTATGTGCGTTCGGTGAGCCTGGATAACCCCCTGCCTCTGCTGGTGGTATTCACGGTGGTGCTCATTGCCGTTTTGTACTGGTTTTTCGGCACGGAAAAGGGCTGCTCCCTCCGTGCCACCGGCGCAAACCCCAACATGGCCCGGGCTCAGGGCATCAATACCAACGCCAACGTGGTGCTGGGACTCATGGTGTCCAACGGTCTGGTAGCCCTGTCCGGCGGTCTGCTGGCCCAGTTTCAGGGTTCCTCCGACATCAACATGGGCCGGGGCGCTATCGTCATTGGTCTGGCCGCCGTCATCATCGGCGAAGTGGCCTTCGGCAAGGTATTCATCAACTTCGCTTTGAAGCTGCTGGCGGTCTCCATCGGTGCCGTCATCTACTACATCGTTCTGCAAATCGTTTTGCAGTTGGGTCTGAACACCAACGATCTGAAGCTGGTATCCGCCCTGATCGTGGCCGTGTTCTTGGCGATCCCCTACTGGAAGGGCCACATCCACACCAAGAAGGGAGGTTCCGTCCATGCTTGAGTTGAAGGATATCTGCAAGACGTTTAATCCCAATACCATCAACGCTAAGGTAGCTTTGAACCATCTGAACCTGACACTGAATGACGGGGATTTTGTCACCGTGATCGGCGGCAACGGTGCGGGCAAGTCCACCATGCTGAACGCCATCGCTGGCGTGTTCCAGGTGGATTCCGGCACCATCACCATCGACGGACAGGACGTTACCAAGCTGCCGGAGCACAAGCGGGCGGCATTTCTGGGGCGGGTGTTTCAGGACCCCATGATGGGCACCGCACCCACTATGCAGATCGAGGAAAATCTGGCGCTGGCAGCCCGCCGGGGCCAGCCCCGGGGGTTGAAGTGGGGCATCACCGCCTTGGAGCGGGCAGATTACAGAGAGCTGCTGAAAACGCTGGATCTGGGGCTTGAGGACCGCCTCACCGCCAAGGTGGGCCTGCTCTCCGGCGGTCAGCGTCAGGCGCTGACGCTGCTGATGGCCTCCCTGAAGCAGCCCAAGCTGCTGCTGTTGGACGAGCACACTGCCGCTTTGGACCCCAAGACCGCTGACAAGGTGCTGGCTCTGTCCGACCAGATCGTGCAGGAGAACAACCTCACCACCCTCATGATCACCCACAACATGAAGGACGCCATCGCCCACGGCAACCGGCTCATTATGATGGATGCCGGTCGGGTGGTGGTAGATATCTCCGGTGAGGACAAGAAGAAGCTGACGGTCCCCGACCTGCTGGCCCTGTTCAGCCGCGCCAGCGGCTCTGACGAGGTCAATGACAAAATGCTCCTGTCCTGAAATCCTACATACATCTCTCCCCCGGAAGGTCTCTTCCGGGGGATTTTGCTATGCAAAAGCACAGTAAAATAAGAAATGTGCCATTTCCTCGCCCCCGCAGGGCAACCGGAAATGATGCACGAAAACTTCATGCACTGGCATTTGTGCATGTTCGCGGTGCGCTGCTCATGCATGCAGTTTTATGCGCAAAAATATACCCCGTTCTTCCGCTTTTTCAGAAGAACGGGGTGTACTTTTAAATCAGGCATGCGGTCAGTCCGCGCTGGAATTCATGACCTCGTTGGCGGACTTGACGGTGCGGCGCAGGAAGATTGTGCTCAGGGTGAAGGACATGACCTCTGCGATGGGGAAGGACCACCACACCAGCTCCAGCCGTCCAGTCCGGGACAGCAGCCACGCCACCGGCAGTAATACTACCATCTGACGGCACACGGAGACGATCAGGCTGTACACCGGATTGCCGATGGCCTGGAACACCGAGCCAGCGATGATGCAGAAGCCTGCCAGTAGGAAGGAAACGCTGATGATCCGCAGGGCGGGAACGCCGATGGCCAGCATGGTCTCCGATGCGTCGAACAGTTCCAGCAGTGTGGAGGGAAACAGCTGGAAAATGGTGAAGCCCACAACCATGATGACCATGGCGGTGATGTTGGAAAGACGGATGGTCTTCCACACCCGCTGAGGCCGGGCTGCGCCGTAGTTATAGGAAATAATGGGCACCATACCGTTGTTCAGGCCGAAGATGGGCATGAACACGAAGCTCTGGATCTTGAAATACGCGCCGAACACGGCGGTGGCGGTGGGGGTAAAGACAAAGAGGATCTTGTTCATGCCGAAGGTCATCACAGAACTGATGGACTGCATGATGATGGAGGGGATACCCACCCGGTAGATCTCCTTGGCCACGATGGGATCCCAGCGGATGTTCTTCCGGTGGATGTGAATGTCGTGGTTGCACTTGATATTCACGATCAGGCCCACGATCGCCGCCACGATCTGTCCAACAACGGTGGCCACAGCAGCGCCGGTCACGCCCATCCGGGGTGCGCCGCACAGTCCAAAGATCAGAATGGGGTCCATGACGATGTTGATGATGGCGCCCAACAGCTGGGTGCACATGGCCAGACTGGTACGGCCGGTGGATTGTAGCAGCCGCTCAAAGCAGAACTGGCTGAAAATACCCACGGAAAGACCTAAGCAGATCCGGGTGTACTGCACGCCGTATTCCACGATCTCCGGCACTGCCTTGGCCTGCGCCACGAAGAAGGGCCGGGAGAGGAACAGGCCGATGAAGGCAAAGACAAGATAGCTGCAAATGGGCAGCAGAAAGATACCTGCGCCGGCAGCCCGGTCCGCCATCTCCTGCTTTTTCTCACCCAGAGAGCGGGAAAGCAGTGCGTTGATGCCCACGGCAGTGCCCGCGCCCACGGCGATCATCAGGCTCTGGAGGGGGAACGCCAGACCCACGGCGTTGAAGGCGTTCTCACTGAGCCGGGAGACAAACACGCTGTCCACGATGTTGTACAGCGCCTGTACCAGCATGGAGATCATCATGGGCACCGCCATACCGGCCAGCAGCTTGCCTACCGGCAAAACGCCCATCTTGTTTTCCTGGGGAGCCGCACCCGCGGCGTTTTGCTTACTCATAGATTAGATTGGTTCCTTTCATATCAGCTTTCGGAAGAAAGACGCGGCCTCTCAGCCGCGCCTTTTCTGGCATTTACTTTTTCAGTTCGCCGGTGGCTAACTGCGTCAGGTAGGCATTCAGGAAGCCGTCCAGGTCGCCGTCCATCACATTGTCGATCTGGCTGGTTGCATCCCATGTGCCGGGGGCACATGGGAACTCTGCATTTCACTCAAATGTCCGGGCAAAGCCCATCCATTTCAAGGTTTTGCTCCGCAAAACGCTTGTTCGCCGCATAAGCGGCGGGAAACCAGCCTGCCGACAACTTATTTTTTCAGTTCGCCGGTGGCTAACTGCGTCAGGTAGGCATTCAGGAAACCGTCCAAGTCGCCGTCCATCACATTGTCGATCTGGCTGGTTTCGTAGCCGGTGCGGGTGTCCTTTACCAACTGATAGGGCATGAACACATAGGAGCGGATCTGGCTGCCCCACTCGATCTTCATCTGAACGCCCTTGATGTCGGAGATCTTCTCCGCATGCTGCTGGATCTTCAGTTCGATCAGCTTGGCACGCAGCTGCTTCATACAGTTATCCTTGTTCTGGAACTGGGAACGCTCCTGCTGGGAGGCCACCACAATGCCGGTGGGCTTGTGGATCAAGCGGACGGCGGAGGAGGTTTTGTTGATGTGCTGGCCGCCGGCACCGGAGGAGCGGTAGACCTGCATTTCGATGTCCTCCGGGCGGATCTCCACCTCTACGTCATCGGGAAGCTCCGGCATGACCTCCACAGCGGCAAAACTGGTCTGGCGGCGGGCGTTGGCGTCAAAGGGAGAGACGCGGACCAGACGGTGGACGCCGTGTTCGCTCTTCAGCAGGCCGTAGGCATTCTCGCCCTCGATGGAAATAACGGCAGATTTAATACCGGCCTCGTCACATTCCTCGTAGTCCAGCGTTTTCCAAGCGTAGCCGTGACGCTCCGCCCAGCGGGTATACATCCGATAGAGCATCTGGCACCAGTCCTGGGCCTCGGTGCCGCCGGCACCGGAGTGGAGCTGGAGAATAACGTTGTTTGCGTCATACTCACCGGAGAGCAGCGTGGTCATACGGATCTCTTCGATCTCGGTTTCCAGCGCAGGGAACTCTGTTTTCAATTCTTCCAGGATCTCTTCATCCTCCGCCTCCTGGCCCATCTCACACAGGGTGGTCAGATCCTCCCAGGTGCTCATGAGTTTCTTGAAGCGGTGGAGTTTGTTTTGAAGCTGCTTCAGGCGGGTCTGCACCTTCTGAGAGCGCTCCAGATTGTTCCAGAAGCCGTCCTGAGTGGTCTCATCCTCCAGACGGGCGGCCTCCTGAGCCACAGCGTCGATGTCAAGGGCGTCCCCCAGCTTCTTCAGCTCCGGTTCCAGGTCCCGCAGCTTCTGCTTATAAACGTCATATTCGATCAAAGCCATACTGATTCTCCAATTTCCATATAGATTACTTTAGCCATGATATTATATAGGAGTTCCCCGATTTTGTAAAGGGAAATATGCACAAAAATGACGATTTTCAAAAATTCAGCGCACGTTTGCGGAAAACAGATGAAAAAAGAGACGGACAAAGTCCGTCTCTCACGCTCAATGATTCAGAATAAACTGTTCCAGCTCCTCCGCCGTCCGCACCACCGCGGCAGCCCCGGCCTCCGCCAGTTCGCCGGGTGCGGCGTACCCGAAGAACTCCACGCCCACGCAGGCAAGGCCGCATTCCTGCGCACCAAGCACATCATACTTCCGGTCACCGACCATCAAAACGGTGGGCTTATCCGCATCAGTCAAGCGCAGGCGGCGCATGGCTTCCCGAATGACATCCGCCTTTTCCCAGTCGGCCCCCGCAGGGCTGCCGGTCACAGCGGACAGAAAGGGTGTAAAGCCAAAACGCCGACAGATGCTCACGCACAGCTCCTCCGGCTTGGAGGAGGCCAACGCCAGAGTGTATCCCCTGGCCTTCAGCCGTTCCAGAACGTCCCGCATACCGGGGGCCGCCTCGTTTTCATACTGTCCCACCGGTACATAGTGCTCCCGGAACACCCGAACGCCCTCCACCGCCTTCTCCCGGCTGTAGCCGCAGTGCTCCATGAAGGATTCCTGCAGCGGCGGACCGATGAATTTCAGAAGGGTCTGGGCATCCGGCATGGTCCCGCCCAACTTTTCAATGGTGTATTTCACGGAGTTGACGATCCCCTCCCGCGAATCCGTCAATGTACCGTCCAGATCAAATAAAATCGTGTGAAACATCTGGTCTCTCCCTTCTGTAAGCAAAACGAAGCCGGGCCAACAAGCCCGGCTCCGCCGACTGTTTTGTCCCTTTACAGACGATTCTAACATGAATTCAAAGGCTCCGCAAGGAAAAGCTGCACAAAAATCGCAAATTACAGAGTTTCCACCGGCTCGTAATCCAGCAGTTCAATGCGGGAGCTCCACATATCCGCCGTTTCTGCCGGGGGATTGGATAGCATGGTGGTGAGATACTTCTTGCTGTCATCGGCAAAGACGGTAGCCACCTTCCGGCCCGGCTCCAGATTCTGAATCACAGAGCCAAGGAAGTTAGCGCCGGAGGAGATACCCACGCCAAGGCCCAGTACACGGCCAAATTTCGCCGCCATGGCAATGGCGTCCAGATCGTTGATGTCCATTACGCCATCCACCAGAGTCTGGTCCACCACAGCAGGGATAAAGTCGTCGCCGATGCCCTCAATGTGGTGAGCACCCTTGACAGTCTCGCCGGAAAGCAGAGGCACTGCATCCGGCTCCACAGCCACAGCCCGGACGGCGTGATCCGCCTTCAGGCGGCGGGCAGTGCCCATGAGGGTGCCACCGGAGCCGACGCCGGCCACGAAGTCCGTCACATCCGGAAGCTGGCGCAGGATCTCAACGCCGGTAGTAAGGTAGTGGGCCTCTGGGTTATCCTGATTTTCAAACTGCTTGGGCTGGAAGCCGCCGATCTCCTCCGCCAGATCTCTGGCCCCCTGAAGGGCTGCGTTGAAACCGCCGGCTTCCCGTGAGATCAGGTGCAGAGTGGCGCCGTACATAGCCATCAGCTTTTTCCGCTCCTCACTGGCCCAGTCCGGCATGAAGATGTGGACGGGATGGCCGGTGAGGGTACCCAGAGCGGAGAAGGCGATGCCGGTGTTGCCGCTGGTCATCTCCACGATGGGCTGACCGGGCTTCAGGGTGCCGTTGGCGGTGGACTTGGTGATAACGTGGGCCGCCAGACGATCCTTGATGCTGCCGGAGAGGTTGTATGCCTCCAGCTTTGCCCAGACAAAGCCCTCCCGGCCGTCCAGCTTGTAGCGGATGCGGATCATGGGGGTGTTCCCTACCAAATGTGTGAAGTTCATAACTGTGTCCTCCTCATCAATATAATTCATGTTGAATCTTCCCATCTCTGGGAAACGCGGCCGGGTAAAACAAAAGGAGCGATGTGCGCTTGCACATCGCTCCTGAAAGCTCTTCATGCAAGACACAGGCACACTGAAACGGACGCCTGTATCTGCGATCAGCAGTTCAGCCGCCCTATGTCTTACAACAACAGGTTTTTACAAATTCATTTCTCATAGCAAGTTTAGTGTAGCACCTCTCCGTTGGAAAGTCAACCATCTTTCCATTCTACGAAAAAACGTCCGCTTTGTTACCGGAAAATGTTCGTATGGGCCAGTGCCCGGAACAAGCAGGCCGCCGCCACGCCCGTCACCGCTCCGGTGATCAGGGAAGCGCCCAGCAGGATCGGCAGATAGTACAGCGGGGCCGTAGAGCCCAGCGTCAGGCAGGCCGCCGCGATCTGGCCGCAGTTGTGGGCCGCCGCGCCGCCGATGGACACACCATAGATAGACAGATGTCGGGACTTGGACAGCAAGATCATCACCAGCATGGCGGAAAAGCCCCCCAGCAGGGAGAAGATCAGGGCGTTCATGTTCCCGGCAAACACCGCCCCCAGCAGACACCGGCCTGTCAAAATCAGCAGCGCCTGAGCGGGGCCAAGTGCGTACAGGGCGAATACCGTCACAATATTAGCAAGGCCCAGCTTGATGCCGGGGATGGGAATGGCCAGAGATAATGGGAAAAAGTTTTCCAGATAGCTGAACGCCAGCGCCAGCGCTGTCAGCACGGCGCAGAGGGTCAACTGCTTCGTTGTCAGCTTCACAGTCACCCTCCTAACCGATCACAATGTCCACATCGTTGCTGTCCGCCGCGCCGCCGGTGAGCTGAATGACGATCCGGGCCGGAAGGCACACGATGCTCTGCCCGCTGCGGGAGATGGTCCCGGTATGGACACAGTCCTGGGTGGGACAGTCGGAGGAACTGACCCGGAGGCCGTTTCCGTCCTCCGCCGCCACCGTCAGCGTCACGCCGTTATAAGAATAGGTGCGGGGCGCGTCCAGCAGGTCCGCCGGGGCAAAGCGGTCGATCTCCTGCCCGTCAGCGGTGACCACCGCCGTCAGAGCACCGGTTTCGGTTCCGCCACGCCAGACCGTCATGGCCGAGAGAGCCGCCAGCGCAATGACCGCCAAGACCACGATCACATCCCAGAAATTGGGCTTCAGCTCAGGAAACCGTTTCATAGGTGTACCCACTGTCCTTCACTTCCTCAAACCGGTCCGCCAGTCCGGCAGTGATGACCACCCGGCCATCCTCCGTCACCAGCACCAGATCGAAGTCATACCCGCCATTTCGCCAGAAGTCCAGCGCCTGCTCCTCTCCCATGACGAACAACGCCGTGGAAAAAGCGTCGCACATAGTGCCGTTTCCGGGCAGAACCCATTCCTGATCCGGCCCGTTGGCATCCGCCACCACCGTCACTGACAGCAGACCGCTGTCCGCAGGATAGCCGGTGGCGGGATCAATAATATGGTGGTAGGTTTTTCCGTTTTCCTCAAAGTACCGCTCGTAGCCGCCGGAGGTGATGGCGTAGGCGTCCCGCAGGGACAGGATCGCCGCAAGGCCGCTCTCATTCCGGGGATTCTTGATCCCCACCCGCCAGTCGGAGCCGTCGGGCTTGGTCCCCAGCACGAACACGTTGCCGCCCAGAGAGATTTTACCGTTTTCGATCTCATGGTCATAGAAAACAGCCTCTACACAATCGGAGGTATAGCCCTTGGCGATGCCCCCTAAGTCGATGGCTTGTCCTTCCCCCAGCGTCACAGAATCAGAGGGCGACCCCAACATCTGAATCGCATCGCTGTTCACCTTTTTCAACAGTGTGTCCAGTTCGGACTGCTCCGGTACCCGGAAGCTGTCTCCGGTGAAGCCCCAGGCATCCATGACGGGAGCAATGGTAATATCAAACGCGCCGTTTGTGGCGTCCCGATACTCCTTCGCACGGGCGATGAGATTCCAGTAATCGTAAGTCAAGTGCCGGATGCTGCCGTCCCGATTCAGCCCGGATACCAGACTGTGCGCCTTTGTACGGGAGAGCCGATTTTCCAACTCTTCGATCCTTTTCTCTGTGTATTTTACCGCTTGCTCCGCATGTTCACCATAGGCCGCGACCTCCATCACCGTGTCCATGGCGAAGATCTGGGCAGTAGCCTCCGTTGTTTGTTTTCCGCAGCCTGTCAGGCACAGGCACAAGGCTGCTATCAGAATTGAGAACCGTTTCATGGCGTCCTCCGTTAGAATTTGATTCGATTTTTTCAGTATACCGCGAATATTGTAAAAAAGCAATGAAGGTTTTCCTTGCAAATTGGAAAAGAGGCTGGTATACTATGAACGTGTGTCGGCGGGAACCGGTCTGGAATGGACTGCCCGCATTTTGGGAAATATAACCCTGGAGGTTTTAATAGATGGCAAAAAATCCGAATAAAAAGGTCGCTCCGAAGGACGAACCCATGAATGGAGCAATGAAATTTTTTCTGGCTGGCTGCGTAGCAGAACTGTATTTACTGATCCTGCGTCGTTTTTATATCAATGCTGACTCTGAACTGACCCGGATCGCCTGGTATGATCACTACCTCTGGACTCTGGCCGGGATCGGCGCGGGTGTGTTGGCAGTAGGCGTGATCGCTGCTCTGGTTTTGCGGGGCAGCGCCAAGAAGCAGAAGTCCGCTTGGATCCTTGCTGCGGCAGGCGCTTTTGTGGGTGCGGCTACGGCTCTGGTCCGCTTAAATATGGCCACCCTCTCTTTTATGACGATCGTTGTGCCGGTCATCATGCTGCTGGGGATCCTCTGGGCGCTGTATGACCGGGAATGTGCACTGGCTCTGACGGTGCTGGGTGCCTCTCTCTTTGTTCTGTGGGGCGTGCGTCGGTACGGTTCCAGCATGTATGTGGGCACCACCGTCAAGATCTGCGTTGTGATCTATCTGGTCCTGCTGGCAGCTCTCGCCGTGCTGACCAAGACCGGCAAGCTGAATAAGCTTCTGCCCCCCAAGGCAGACAAGCTGCCGGTATATGCAGCCTGCGGTCTTTCCGCGCTGGCTCTGCTGGCCTCTCTGCTGGGCGGTGGCATCTCCTACTACGCCATGTGGGCACTGGCAGCGGTGGTCTTCGCACTGGCTGTCTACTACACGGTCAAGCAGCTTTAAAATGTGAGCAAACAGCTCCGGTCCAGTACGGACCGGAGCTGTTTTTTGCTGCAGCAAGTTCCAATCTGCACTTTGCTCCCCCCGAAAGTACAGGGGACACCTGACGCCATTGGATACGATCTCAAAGCGGAACTGCATGAAAAGCCCCGGGAGAAACCGCTTTCTCCCGGGGCCTCTTTCCCATAAAATAATTGCGCGTAAGGAAAGCAGATACCCGATCAATCCGTAAAATCGGGATAGCCCTCCTTCAGGGTCTCATCATAAACGGCGCGGTCACCGCCGATGAACTTGGGCCGTACCCGGGCCGCCAGCACAATGGCCTGACCGATGTGATCCTGCTCCAGCCGCACCGGCACCGCCACCTTTTTCAAGTGCATCCCGATGAGGGTGCCACCGATGTCCAGTCCTGCATCCGCCCGGATCTCCTCCAGCGCCACAGGATGCCGAAACGCCTTGTAAGCGGCGGTGGCGAAGGAGCTGCCCGCCTTGGGCTGGGGCACCACATTGACGATCTCCCCGCCGGGGACCGCCTCGTATTCCACGATCAAAGCCCGGTTCAGATGCTCGCAGCATTGGGCGGCCATGTAGACGCCCATGGGGCCGAACACACTGTCAAGGCCCCGGAAAATGGCATCCGCCACCTCCGGTGTAGACCAGCTTCCCACCTGATGCCCCACCACTTCACTGGTACTGCATCCGATGACCACGAGCTGTCCCTTCCGCAGATGGGCAGTCTCCGCCAGTTGGCGGGCCGCAGCGGCGGACTCCCGCTCTACCTGTTCCAAAAGCTGCTGATTCTCCAACGTATGTACCGTAGTTCCTGCCATATATAAGCCTCCCTTTTGTTTTACGCACAAGGCGCCGTGTGAGAATTTTTCTCACACGGCCGCCTTATTTTTTCGTTTACAGTTCCAGACCGCTCAGCGCAGGCGCCTTTGCCTTTTGCAGCAGCACAGCCAGCGCAAGGCCGATGGCGATACCGGCGATCCCCTGAACGATATTGCCGGGAATACTGGCGGCTGCCGCCAGACCCTTGCCCAGGATCATGGAGGCGTAGGCAAAATAGCCCAGGACCATGATGGTCTCCCCCACGATGCCGCTGACCAGCATGGCAGTCTTCCCGCGGCCCAAGGCCCGGAAGATCAGCGCCGCTGCCAAGGCGTCAAGGCCCTTAATGATCAGGGTGCCGGGAACATAGTGTCCGTAGCCGCTGAGCAGATCCACCAGCATGGAGCCGATACCGGCCGCCGCCGCACCGTACCAGGGCCCCAACAGCCAACCGGAGAGCAGCACGAAGCAGTCGCCCAGATTCACATAGCCGTTGACGGGGGACGGGATCTGAATGATGCTGGTAGCCACATAGACAAGGGCGGCCATCAAAGCACTGAGAACTAACTTTCTTACCTTCTGATTTTCCATTGCACTTCACCTGTTCCGGCGTGTACCGCCTGTTCTTGCATTCATTATATCCCAGCTTGATATTATCTCAATATTCAGAATTGCAAAATTTTATAAGGTCAGTTTAAGACAAAACAAAAAAGGACGTCCTGACAGACGTCCTTTTGTTTGGCCTATTAACCGATCTTGTTGAGCTTCAGGGTCATAGCGCTCTTGCGGTGAGCAGCCGTGTTCTTGTGCAGAACGCCCTTAGCGACAGCCTGATCGACCTTCTTGACCGCGACCTTGTAAGCGCCATCGGCCTCGGTGCGATTGCCTTCAGCGGCAGCCGCCTCGAACTTCTTGATGGCAGTCTTCAAATCGGACTTCGTAGCCTTATTGCGCGCGTTGCGGACCTCACCGATGAGGACACGCTTCTTGGCAGACTTGATATTCGGCAAACCAAACACCTCCTCCTGGCATTTCTTGGCGCGGTTTCATAATTTCCACCGTGCAGAATGATATTTTAGCAGAGAAGTCCAGAAAAAGCAAGCCTTTTTTTAATATTTCTATATTTTTTTGTATAACGCGAATATCTCCGCAAAAGCTACCCTTAATACCACAAGATTTTGTGTCAGGAGGGCAAAATGTTTACAAAACGGACGGATCTGGCAATCGAGGCCCACGAGCTGTGGCAGGAATCCGCCGGGAAAACCACCCGGCTGGCAGGCGTAAAGGCCACGGAGAAGAAAATACAGGGATATCCGGTCACACAGGTGGATATTCTGGACCGGGAAGGGGAGGCCGCACTGGGAAAGCCTGCGGGCAGTTACCGCACCCTTGACCTCACCGCCTTCTGGCAGAGGGGGGATGGGTTTTTCGACCGGGCGGTGCGGGCCGTGGGGCAGCAAGTCAAGGAGCTGACCCCGGACAGCGGTCCGGTGCTGGTGGCGGGCCTTGGAAACCGGGCCATGACGCCGGACGCCGTCGGCCCGCTGGCGGCGGACAGCATCCTCATCACCCGCCATCTCATCGACGCTATGCCCCAGCACTTTTCCGGGTTCCGCCCGGTGGCGGCCCTGCGGCCGGGGGTGTTGGGGACCACCGGCGTGGAATCTGCAGAGGCGGTGCGGGGGCTGGTGGACCGGCTCCATCCGTCGGCGGTCATCGCCGTGGACGCGCTGGCCTCCCGCCGGGTGGGGCGGGTGTGCTGTACCGTCCAGTTCAGCGACACCGGCATCATCCCCGGCAGCGGCGTAGGCAATCACCGCTCCGCCCTGAACCGGGAAACGCTGGGGGTACCGGTGCTGGCCGTGGGCGTTCCAACAGTGGTGGACGCCGCCACGTTAGCGGCGGATCTATTGGAAGAATCCGGGCTTCCCGAGCCGGATGTGGAAACGCTGCGGAGCCGCCCCGAAAACCTTATGGTCACGCCAAGGGACATCGACCAGCAGGTGCGGGACCTGGGCAAGGTCATCGGCTACGGCATCAACTGGGCCTTGCAGGATCTGGAGATCGAGGAGATCAACGCCCTGCTGTCATAGGGTCAGAGGTCCAGCTCCAGTACCACGGGGCAGTGGTCGCTGCCCGTGACCTCGCTCCAGATGTCGGCGCTTTTGATCTTGTCCTTCAGCCGGTCGGAGACGATAAAATAGTCGATGCGCCATCCGGCGTTGTTCTTCCGGGCATTGAAGCGATAGCTCCACCAGGAGTATGCGCCGGTCTTATCCGGATAGAGATACCGGAAGGTATCCGTAAAGCCGCTTTCTAACAGCTGGGTCATTTTGGCCCGCTCCTCGTCAGAAAAGCCGGGGTTCATGCGGTTGGACTTGGGATTTTTCAGGTCGATCTCCTGATGGGCCACATTGAGATCGCCGCAGTAGACCACCGGCTTCGTTTGATCCAGCTCCATCAGATAGTCCCGCAGATCGTCCTCCCACTCCATGCGGTAGTCCAGCCGGGAAAGCTGGTCCTTGGAGTTGGGCGTGTAGCAGCACACCAGATAGAATTTCGGGTATTCCGCCGTAATGACCCGTCCCTCGTGGCGGTGGACCTCCTTGCCGAAGTCATAGGTAACAGAGAGGGGCGTCTGCCGGGTAAACACGGCGGTGCCGGAATAGCCCGCCTTGTCGGCGCTGTTCCAGTAGCGTTCATAGCCCGGCAGGTCGAATTCCGCCTGTTCCGGGCGCATCTTCGTCTCCTGCAGGCAGATCACATCTGCGTCCGCGAAGGCACAGAAGTCCAGAAAGCCCTTGCCAAGACAGGCCCGCAGGCCGTTGACGTTCCAAGATACCAGTTTCATAGAGGCTCCTTCCCCGCCGCCCGGTCCCGGCGGCGGTTTTTGACGGTTTTCCCTCATTTTACCCGGTTTTCGCCGGGAAATCAACTTGCCCTTTCCGACGAAAAGGAGTACAGTAAAATAAAAATGATTAGAGGTGCATCGTGGGGACGGAAAGCGGAATCCGGAATATGACGGTGGGCAATCCCTTCCACCATATTCTGATGTTTACCCTGCCGCTGCTGGCAGGCAATTTTTTACAGCAGTTTTACAATATGGTGGATAGCTGGGTAGTAGGCAACTATGTCAGCGACGGAGCCTTGGCCGCCGTGGGCGTCGGCTTTCCGGTGATCTTCCTGTTCACCTCCCTGTTCTCCGGCATCGCCACCGGCGGCACCGTGGTCATCGCCCAGGCCTTCGGCGGCGGAAGACCGGACCGGGTCCGGAGCGCCATCGACAGCCTGTATACCGCCTTTATCCGCAGCATTCTGCCCATCACCGCCGCCGCGCTGCTGCTGGTGCATCCCTTGATGACCGTTTTACGGGTGGACCCCGCCGCCTGGGCAGAGACCCGGACCTATCTGCTGGTGGTCTGTGCGGGGCTTGTCGGCAGCATCGGCTATAATCTCAACGCCGGCATTTTAGGGGGCATGGGCAACAGTTCCACCACACTGCTGTTTCTGGCGGTATCCACCGTTTTGAACATTTTTCTGGATCTGGCGTTGGTTCTGGCAGTACCGCTGGGGGTGCTGGGTGTAGCGCTTGGCACCGTCATCGCCCAATTATGCAGCTGGCTGTTCGGTATCTGGTATATCAACCGCAGGTATCCGCAGCTGGCCATCCATCCCTTCAACGGGATCTTCGACCGCAAACTGTTCTGTGAGATCATCCGCATTGGCCTGCCCAGCGGTATCCAGATGTCTCTGGTGGCCCTGGGCGCCATGGGCGTACTCTCCAAGGTCAACAGCTACGGAAAGGCCTTCACCGCTGGCTTCAACGTGGGCAACAAACTGGATACCCTGTCCTTTCTGCCGGTCCAAAGCCTGGCCGCCGCTGTGATCTCCTTTGTGGGGCAGAATATGGGGGCAAGCCGGGAGGACCGGGTCCGTCAGGGCGTCCGGATCACCGTGACCATGGCCGTTGTGTGGACAGTTCTCAGTTCCGCCTTTGTGGTGTGGCTGTCCGTCCCTCTGTCCCGGATCTTCTCCCCGGACCCGGCGGTCATCGCCGCCAGCGCCCGGTATCTGCAATGTGTGATGCCGCCCTACGTGCTGTTTGCCATTCTGTTCGTACTGAACTCCGCCATGCGGGGCGCGGGCGACAGCCTGTATCCCATGGTGAACGTGGTGGCCTCTGTGATCCTGCTGCGGGTCCCCTTCCTGTACCTGCTGGCAAACCGCTTCGGCCCGGACGCTATGTATTGGAGCTACGGCATCGGCTGGGCCGTGGCCTGCGCTCTGTCGGTCTATCACTATGCTGCCGGAAAATGGCGGGGAAAGTACCGCAGCGAATAAAAACAGCGGAAATCGGAAATATTTTGACCGGATGATTGACTAATCGTTTAAAATATGGTATAAGTGAGTGCAATCGAGAAGGCAATGAAGGGGAGAGTACGTCCTCGCGGCATGGTTCAGAGAGTCCCGGCAGCTGAAAAGGGACCCATGCGGTGGGCAGAACATGGCCCCGGAGCCGCGCGGCTCAGCGCTTTGGCGCAGGCCGCGATGGGTGCGCCCATTACAGCGTCAGGGTATCGCGTGCCGGTTTCGGCAGGCTTGTACCCGCAGAGGCCCACGCTGCGAGGTGTGGGTGAATCAAGGTGGTAACACGGCTTTCTTCGCCGTCCTTGAGCGTATGCTCAGGGACGGCGTTTTTATTTGCGATCACTCAAAATTTATCATAAAGAAGAAAAGAGGAACCGGATATGGAAAAGGACACTTTTTATATCACAACCCCCATCTACTACCCCTCAGATAAGCTGCACATCGGCCACACCTACTGCACCGTGGCCACCGACACTCTGGCCCGGTATCACCGGCTGAAGGGCGAGGACGTCATGTTCCTCACCGGTACCGACGAGCACGGCCAGAAGATCGAGCAGAAGGCCGATGAGGCCGGCGTCACTCCCCAGGAGTTCGTGGACCGCATCGTGGAAGGCCCCCGGGGCGTCCGGGATCTGTGGAAGCTGATGAACATCTCCAATGACCGCTTCATCCGCACCACGGACGATTACCATGTGAAGGCCATCCAGCGGATCTTCAAGCGGATGTATGACAAGGGCGACATCTACAAGGGCACCTACAAGGGCAAATACTGCACTCCCTGCGAGTCCTTCTGGACGGAGAGCCAGCTGAAGGACGGCTGCTGCCCCGACTGCGGCCGCCCCGTTGTGGACGCCGAGGAGGAAGCCTACTTCTTCCGTCTGAGCAAATATGCCGACCGCATCCGGGACCTGCTGGAAAACACTGACTTCCTCCAGCCCCGTTCCCGTGTCAACGAGATGGTGAAGAACTTCATCGACCCCGGTCTGGAGGATCTGTGCGTTTCCCGCACCAGCTTCTCCTGGGGCATCCCCGTGGACTTTGACCCCAAGCACGTGGTCTATGTGTGGGTGGACGCTCTGAGCAACTATATCACCGCGCTGGGCTATGAGAATGACCGCTATAATGACTACAAGAAATACTGGCCCGGCATCAACATCGTCGGCAAGGAAATTGTGCGATTCCACTCTATTATCTGGCCCGCCATGCTGATGAGTCTGGAGGAGCCTCTGCCCAAGCACGTTTTCGGTCACGGCTGGCTGCTGCTGGACGGCGGCAAAATGTCCAAATCCAAGGGCAACGTGGTGGACCCCTACCTGCTGGCGGAGCAGTTCGGCGTGGATGCCCTCCGCTTCTTCCTGATGCGGACCTTCCCCTTCGGCTCCGATGGCAACTTCTCCAATGAGCTGCTGATCCAGACCATCAATACCGATCTGGCCAACGATCTGGGCAACCTCCTCAGCCGCACCACCGCCATGGTGAACAAGTACTTCGGCGGCTCCCTGCCTGCAGGCTGCGGTGCCACGGAAGATGAGAAGCAGCTGGCTGCCATGGTCCGCATGGGCAGCAGCGTGGAGCTGGCCGCCAGCGGCGACACTGTGGACCCCGTGCTGTACGATGCCCAGCTGGTGGCACAGGCCGCCGGTCTGAAGAAGGCCTACGCCCATGAGATGGACACCTTCGCCCCTCACAACGCCCTGTCCGAGACCTTCAAGCTGATCCAGCGGGCTAACAAGTATATCGACGAGAACGCCCCCTGGGCGCTGGCCAAGGACATGGAATCCAACGGCGCCCGGCTGGCTCATGTGCTCTATAACCTGCTGGAAGCCACCCGCATCTGCGGTATCCTGCTGACCCCCTTCATGCCGGAGAGCATGGAAAAGCTCTTCGCCCAGATCGGCGTAGGTGCGGAGGCCCGGACCTGGGAGTCTGCGGACCTCTGGGGCGAACTGCCTGAGACCGCTGCCGTGGTCAAGGGTGAAAACCTGTTCCCCCGTCTGGATCTGGACAAGGCCCTCGCGGAACTGGAAGCCGCCGAGGCCGCCGCTAAGAAGGCAGAGCAGCCTGATGTGGAGGTGGAGCCTCAGCTCACCGAAACGGTGGACTTCGACACCTTCTGCAAATCCGATTTCCGGGTGGTGAAGGTCAAGGCCTGCGAAGCCGTGAAAAAGTCTGACAAGCTGCTGCGCTTCACGCTGGATGACGGCACCGGCACCGACCGGCAGATCCTCTCCGGCGTCCACAAATACTATGAGCCGGAGGAACTGGTGGGCAAGACCCTGGCCGCCATCGTGAATCTGCCGCCCCGGAAGATGATGGGTTTAGAGAGCAACGGTATGCTGCTTTCCGCCGTCCACACGGAAAAGGGCGAGGAAAAGCTGAACCTCATCATGCTGGATGACAAGATCCCGGCGGGTTCCAAGCTGTGCTGATTACTTAGGAGGGGGACTTGTCCCCCTCCTAACCACCTCCCACCAGTCTGCGGACTGCTGAACGTGCCCAAGGCACTTAGATCAAAGTATTTTTGTCAGGCACATGTCCTGACAAAAATGATTTCAATTTTTCCATGCGGGACACAAAGTATCTTCATCAGAGTATCATTCGTCAGGCAAAAAAGTCCCTTGCCCCGCGCGGGCAAGGGGAGTCCCCCAGGGATGCCCTGACAAACATAACTGAATTTTAAAGGATATTTCTTTGATGAAAAACAAAATAAAGCGGGCGGTTATTTCGGTAGCTATATTTGCAGTGATTTATATATTATCTGGTTTTATCATTGGTTGGCATAGCTATGATATGTATCTCAAGGCAATTGAATTTTTAGCTGCTATCATAGGTGCAGGGTGCTATTAGATCGGCAGTAACGAACAATAAAATACCAGGTTTTTCATCTGCGCTCTATCGGCGCATATGCTGTAAGTTTCAAAATTTACGGAGATTGAGGTCATTCATGCGGTTACAAAGCGCGATTTTTGATATGGACGGGACCCTGCTGGACTCCATGCCCACCTGGCGGGAGCTGGGGCCCACGTTCTTAAAGGAGGCGGGCATCACCGCCACACCGGAGCAGGACCGGATGCTCCACATCTTAGCGGACTGCGACGTGATTCCCTATCTGCGGGAGGTCTGCGGTCTGCCGTGGTCCCAGCAGGAGATCATCGACCAGATCATTCAGCGGATGGAGACGTTTTATTCCAGCCAGGTCCGGCCCAAGCCGGGTCTGGAAAAATTTCTCTCCATTTTGAAAATGGAGGGGGTCTGGATGTATGTAGCCACCGCCACCCATCGGCGGCTGACGGAAAAGGCCCTGAAAACGGCGGGCATCGACCACTATTTCCGGGGGATCGTCACCTCCGCCGACGCGGGAAATCACAAATCTGAAAGCGCCGACATCTACGAGATGGCCATGCGGCGGCTCCAGTCCAACAAGCGGGACACCGTGGTATTTGAGGACGCCCTCCACGCCATCCGCACCGCCAAGGCAGCAGGCTTCCGGGTGGCCGGGGTCTATGAGGCCACGGCGGAGCAGGATCAGCCGGAGATCCAGCGTCTGTGCGACTATTACATCCGTTCCTACGAGGAACTGGTCCAGTCTGAAACCTTCTGAGCATCGCAAAAGGAGCCGCACGGCTCCTTTTTTTCAAAATCTTTTTCCAACGCTGTAACGAACCGCGCCCCAAACGGATATAGCAGATGAAAACACCGCTGAAAGGGGGAGAAACTCCGTGAAGGATCTGGATGCCGTCTACCGCCAGCACGCGCAGACGGTCTATAAATTTCTGCTCTCCCAATGCCGGGACCCCCAGACGGCGGAGGAACTGACCCAAGAGACTTTTTATCAGGCAGTGCGGTCCATCGACCGGTTTGACGGCAGCTGCAAGGTGTCCGTCTGGCTGTGCCAGATCGCCAAGCACCTGTGGTATCAGCATTTGCGGAAGGCCAACCGGGAAACGGCGCTTCCTGAGGAAGCAGAGCTGCCGCTGATGCCCTCCGCCGAGGATGAGGCCGTCAGCCGCTCCGGGCAGTTAGATATGCTGCGGCGGGTCCATGAATTACCGGAGCCGGGGCGGGAGGTGGTCTACCTCCGGGCCTTCGGCGGACTGTCCTTCCGGGAGATTGGAGACGTTTTAGGCAAAACGGAGACCTGGGCCAGAGTGACCTTTTACCGGGGCAAGGAACGATTGAAGCAAGGAGGCTGCGACGATGAAAAATGATCTAACCTGCGGTGTGGTGCGGGATTTGCTCCCCTCCTATGTGGAGGGCCTCACCTCCCCAGAGAGCAATACAGCGGTGGAGCGTCATCTGTCCGAGTGTCCGGACTGTGCCCAGCTTCGGACGGCGCTGGCAGGCGCGCCGGAGCAGGCGGCCCCAGAGGACTCAAAAGAGGTAGACTATCTGAAAAAAGTAAAGCGCCGGGGCTGGCGGCGTGTGGCGGCGGCAGTTGCCGTCACGGTGCTGCTGTTCGCGGTAGGTGTTGCGGCAAAGCTGTTTGTCATCGGCACGCCGATCCAGACACAGGGCATGAGCTGGACCATCAACACGGATGTGCCGGGACAACTGGACATTCAGGTGTACGCCATCTGGTCCGGCACGGCCTGCCGCCAGTGGGAAACGGAGCAGGAGCCGGAGCCGGAGGGGATCGTCCGCATCACCTGCCGTCAGGTATTGCCCTCTCCCATCAGCAATTCCGGTGATTACCGGGCCGTCCTCAGCACGGAGGGCATCAACGCGGTCTATCTGGGGGATCAGCTGATCTGGCAGGGTGGCGTTGAGATCTCGCCGCAGATCGACCGTGTCTATCAGGCCCAAACGCCCTATGCGGGGGACGCCTCCGCCGTGGGCCGGATGCTCAACGCCTTACGGTTCGACACCTGCGGCAGCTATACGATGGCGCTGCACACCTCCTCCGCGCCTTACCGCCTGACGCTGAATTTCTCCGTCCCCCAGACTTCCGGTAAAATGGGAGACTCCGAAGCGGGCCTCTATCAGGACATGGCGGCGGTGCTGGCAATCATCGGCAATCTGGACGAAATAGAATGTGCGTTCCTGGACGAGAACAGTCAGCCCTGGTCCCGTGTGCTGACGGTGGAGGAATTGAACCAAGACCTGCCCCGGATCATCGCCGACTACAATGAGCGGTTTTCCCACGGCAAGCCCTGTCCCCTCTATGACGATGTGAAGGATTACGCCGGCTCCTGCGCCGATCTTGAGCAGTTGTATGATGCCATGTGGTGGGCTGGTGAAGGCGGGTTCTACGCGGAAACCGAATAAAAGCATCAGCGCCCACGGCTTTCGCCGTGGGCGCTGCCTATTTATCCCATCCGCAGGGTCGATCGAACGTCCGCGTCGAAATAGGCCGTGGGATTCTGGGGAACATCGTCCTGCCGGACCTCAAAATGAAGGTGCGGACCGGTGGACCTTCCCGTGCTGCCTATGGCGGCGATTGGCGTCCCCGCCTTTACAGGATCGCCCTCGTTCACATCCACCTTGCTGCACGCGGCGTACAGTGTGGTGAGTCCATCGCCGTGGTCGATCATCAGGTAATTCCCGCGTTCCGTGTCAAAGCCGGTCTCCGTCACGGTGCCGTCCGCAGCCGCCAGCACCGGGGTTCCCCGTTCGGCTGGAATGTCGATCCCATTGTGGACGGTTTTCCCCTGTCCGCCGGGATTCCATCTGGCTCCGAAGGGGTTGCTGAGGCTGATGGTATTGCTGCTCTCCACCGGCCATTGAAACCAGCGGCTCTCCTCTTCGCTGACGGCATAAATGCCGTAAACGTACGCCTCCTCGTCCCCGGCCAGCTGGGGCAGGACCGTCCATGTCCCGTTTTCATACCGATCCAGCCGCAGACGGCCGGTGGAGAGGGTGTAGGTCCGACTTTCTGTTTTGCCGTCCAGGAAAGTGGCCTCCACCGTCAGATGCGCTCCGTTAAAGGTGTCGATGCTGTCCCACGTATCCTGCTTCATGTCATCGCTCGCCGTTGGCAGCTCCTCCGGGGGCACCCAGAAGCCATAGCTGGCCGAAGGATCATAGTCCACGGTCACATCGCTGCCCAAAGCCGTCATGACATCAGCATTCATGGGCGCGCCCTCGTCTGCGCCATAGACGCTGCACACCAGTTCCCCGTTCTCCTCCGCCTGCCAGAGTGCCTGCACCTCATCATTAGACAAAGCCTTTCGGGTCTCGCTGCGGTACAGTCCGCCCCGGTCCACAGACAAAGTCACCTTTTGAAGATTTTCTCCGGTCACCTGAAACAGGCAGCCGGTAAAATACCCCTGCAGCGGGTCCCAGATCCCGGTGCCGCTGCGCAGAGCCAACCCGCCGTTGGCATTGGGGACGATGGTCTCCCCGATATCGGCGGCATAGGCCGTCAGGCCAAAGCTGTAGGTAAGCTGGGGCAGTCCGGGTTCCTCTGCCGAACGGGGCGCCAGCCGCACTGTCCCCAGCACCAGAGCCAGGGCGCAGGCAGCGCACACCGCCGCCCGCAGCGCCGTCCGTTTCCACCGCGTTCCGACACCGGCCGCCTCCTGCCGGATCATTTGCAGCACCCGGTCATTCAGCCCGCTGGGGACCGAAATTTGTTCCATCAGATCGTGATACGCACGTTTCATCGTCAATACCTCCCAGAAGTTCTTTCAGCTGCTTGCGGGCCCGGTGGAGCCGGGTTCGGACCGTGGCGGCGGGAATGTGCATCAGTTGGCTGATCTCCTCCGCCGAATACCCCTCAGCGTAATAAAGATGCACCGCCGTCCGGGCCTTTTCCGGCAGGCGGCTCACCGCTTCCCACAGCTCCCGGCTCTCGTCCTCCGGCTGTGCCAGATCCGGTATCTCCGCGAAAGAAAGTACCGGCCTCCGTAGGCGGAACCGGTGCAGATCCGCGCAGCGGTTCAGCGTTGTGCGGATAAGCCATGCCTTGGCGCGGTCTCCGTCCCAGTCCTCCGCCGCCTGCTTCCACAGCCGGAGGAACACCTCCTGATACACGTCCTCCGCATCGGCGATATTCTGCATCCGGGTCAGGGCCAGCCTGTAAACCGTGGAGCCATAAGCATCCATGGCATTGCTGAGCTGTGCTTCCGTCATGCAATGCCTCCTATTACAATAAATTTGGACAGGAAAGCCGGGCAGCCAGTCCGGCTTTCTTTCCATCTCATGCCTAAGCTACA
>ENA-UEQW01000523-UEQW01000523.1-human-gut-metagenome-genome-assembly--contig:-NODE-523-length-36141-cov-5.493484_pt1 | contig 36141 bp, 43 predicted proteins | sample MGYA00242947_ERZ507947 | MGnify/ENA primary metagenome ERZ507947 (study PRJEB26167, sample SAMN06115421) | human gut metagenome | host: Homo sapiens | place: China:Guizhou | collected 2015-03-17... | reverse complement strand
TGTAGTCATAGACGCAATCGCGTCCTCAAGCTTTTTGATTGCAATGTTCACATCGCGCTGATATTCCAGTCTTACCCCGGCACCGTCACCCGCCTGCACCACCGTGTCAGGGCCGTAAGCGGTGAGGGCTTTGTAGGCGGCGAGTTCGGCGGGGGTGAGCGGAGTTTCAATGGGGGTGGCGAGAGCGTAGAATAAAATGTATTCTCCTTCTTCCGGGTTTTTGGCGTCAATCGGAATAAAAATAAACACATTGCTTTTGTCTACATAAACGTGCTGGACATCTTTGTCAAACGAAACGATAAATTACAATTTATTGCATAGGGCCTCTGTTTCACGATCGCGACCACGTATCGGCAACAGAATCGAAAGTCGTTTTGTTACCGCAAGCTCAGTGGTACCTGTAATTTTACAGGTTGACAAGTCCACAACGTTCACCCTCTGCACCCTCACCCCTCTCTCCAAGTCCATCTCGTCGCAAATCCACTGCTGTCCGTTTTCGTCCGTGTAGTTGCCGCCAGAGGTGACAGGGATGCCGGGCAGGCCGTTGGGCGTTTGCAGGGTGATCGTTTGCCGCTCATCCGCCCCATCACCGATCGTCACCGTGATTGTCCCGCCGTCTCCCGCGCTCACGATCGGCACCGGGTTATCCAGGCCTGGTGTGCCATCCTGTGTACTCTTGCCGTACACGGTCAGCCCGCACAGCGGCGCGGAAAAAGCGTCAGAGACAGATACAGGATTGCCCGTTTCGCTGCCGATCAGGATATTTTGACGCGCTTTGTCGGCCTTCTCAGCGACAGCCTTCTCGATTTCTGCCAGCCGCTTTCCCGTTGCGGCCGCGTCCGCCGCCTCCCCCTCCTGGGTCAGCGTCGCGTCGATGACGGCATCCTTGCCCGGTTCGCCTTTTGCGCCTTGCGGCCCTTGCGGCCCTACCGCGCCTTCCGTTCCTTGCGGTCCGGTTGCACCCGTGTCACCCTTGGGACCTCGCAGGCTTTCAAGCTGTTCGAGCGTGAAATCGTCAAAGGTAAACGCGTCTCCCTTTGCGCCCGTTTCGCCCTGCGGGCCGGTGTCTCCCTTCTCGCCCCTGTCGCCCTTGTCCCCTTTTTCGCCCTTGGGTCCTTGCGGGCCAATCGGGCCTGTTTCACCTTTGTCTCCCTTCGGCCCGCGGAAGGATTCAAGCTTGACCTCCATGCTGCCTACATTTTGGGTCTCACAGGTGCATGCGGGGCATCCGTTTGCTTCAAGCACGACAAAACATCCGGGCGGTTCAGGCGTGATCATTTCCCGATAACCCGTAATCTTTCCGTTGCTTTCCGTCACGTCCAGCGCAAACCGAATCGCATAGGTGTATGCTCTGTGCCTTTTGGAGAGGTTCTCCGTATCCGTTCCGGAGAACATGAGCTTACAAACGCCGTCGTCATCCGGCGTGACCGTTTTGTTGATGACGATCCTGCCGTCCGGCATTTCCGCCACCATGAAAAACATCCGGTCTTGGCTCGTCGGTACATAGCCTGTTGGCACAATCGCCAACAAGCCCGTATCACCTCGCGTAATGGTAATTTGGCCTTTCCTCGCATCAAACATAGTCGCCACCTCAGCCCATGTTCAGCGCTTCGCGGATGGCTTCCAGGTCGTCGGTCGTCAGTGCGGGATAATCCGCCGCGATATCGGCAAAATCCTCGCCGTTGGCAATGCGGATTCTAAACGCGCGGGTCATAATGCGCAGCTTCAAAGCGTTCAAAGTTTTCATCTTTTTTATCCTCCAATCAAATCAGCCATCATCAAAATCAGATCGTCGTTTGCAGATTCCAGCGCGTCCGTGCGCTGCTCCACGTTGTTCACGCGCTCTTCAGTCGTCAGCGGCGGCGCGGGCAATGCGTCAAAGTCCGCATCCATCTCGGCCTGTGTCCGCTGCGCAACCAGCCCGTCCACGAGCTTGTAGCGGTACACGCCGCGCTCATCCGTGAGCGGCTCGAGCAGATAGTTGTTCTGCGCGTGCCGGTATCGGTCGCCATCGCCCTCGTCAATCTGTGTCCAGCCGTCGCCGCTCACAAACGCGTCGCTGTTGATCGCCGTCACGCGCCCCGCGTCGTCGGTCTGCACCAGCACTTTGCAGCTCTCTGTGTCCATGTCACCCCTCCTTTACAGGTCGGCAGAAATGTCAATATCTCCCTGCGGCGTTATCACGCCCGTGCATACGCCCGTTACAGATACCGCGCACTTGACGACGACGCAGTTTGCGTTTGCGTTATGCGCCGTAGCCGTCTCGGTCGTCGTTCCCTGCGCGCTGCCCAGCGTGTAGTAAAACTTCCCGCCGCCCGTTACGGTCGGCGCAATCCGCATCGCCTGAGCCAGCGGAATAAACGCGTAGGCGTTGCCGCTCGCGGCGTATCCGACGAACGTCTGCGAATCGCCCTTGATCTTCCGATAATACCGCAGACACTCGGCCAGTTCCGCCGCGTATCCCTTCGGCACATACGGCGGCAGGGTTTCCGCCGTGTATTCGCCTTCGTAGAGCGCCGCCCAGCGGACGACCGCCGCCGTGCCGGTGCTGTCTGTGTCCGGCGAAATGTACACGTTCACCACTTCGTCCCCGGTCAGGCCATCCGGCTTTGTCAGCTTCAGCACCAGCGTGCGTTCCGCCGCGTCGCCCTGAAAATACGCCTGACCAAAATTTGTCGTGCCGCTTCCGATGTAGACAAACAGTCGGCACGCCACCGGGAAAACACCGCGCACCGCAAACGTCATCACGTCGGAAAACCGTTTCGCCTCGATCCGCTGCTGAATGCCCGCCGTCCAGCTCGTTTTGTCCGACACGATTTTCAGCCCGTCTGCCGCCTGTGAAACCGTCGCGCCGTTTGTCCGATTCCAGCGATCCACAGCATACCCGGTCGCGCCGTGCGCCCCGTTCACGCCCGCCTGCGCAACCGGGTGGACAAAATCGCTGTTGTCCAGCAGGTTGTATACGCACGCGCCCGTATCGCCCTTCGGCCCGGTTGCTCCCGTGTCGCCCTGTGGCCCCTGATCGCCCTTCGGCCCTTGCGCTCCCCGTGCCTGCACGCCCGTATCCAGTTCGCCGACAAACCAGTTGCCGTTCTCGCCGATGTGCGGCGACGCGCCGGACGGCCCCGTCAGTTCTGCTTTCTGTTCCGGGGTCAGGTCGTCAAAGGTCAGGCTGAACGTCTCCTTCGCGCGTTCGATGTGAACGCGCATTGGCGCGCACTGTACGCAGCCCGTGCAGCATTTCTCGTTTTCCTTCATTTCATCTCTCCTTGAGTGCGTCCACAATGTCCATTCTCCCCGGCGCGCACGGCGTAATCACCTCGCGGCAGGCCGTCACCTTTCCCTTGGCGTCCACCGCCGCTTCCAGGGCGAACCGAATGTCCCAGACATAGCTTCCGGGTCTGAGCCGCGCCGTGTCCGCGCTGGCAAACTCGATCTTCACGCGCCCATCCGCCTCCGGCACAATCGTCTTTTTCATCACCGCGCGCCGCCCCGGCTTCTCCCGCACCGTGAAAACCGCCCGGTCTTCCGCCGTCGGCACATAGCCTTCTTCGTCCGGAATCACCGCCAGCAGCCCGGTGTCGCCCGCCGTCATCATGATCTGCATCCCGTTTACGCGAAACACACCTTCATCCTCCTTGTAAAGACCCGCACGCCGTCCCGAATCAGTCCCGTCGCTTTCACGCCGTTCAGCCAGATTTCCGAGAGCTGCACGCCGTTGAAAAATACCGGCAGCAGGTCGTCCTGTGTCCCGCGCAGAATCACAATGCCGCTTCCGCCCGCGGCCGCTTCGCCGCCCATGGTTCCTTCTTCATAGCCGCCGCCCGGCCCGCCTGCGCCGCCGCCCGTGCTGACCTGTCCGGGGTGGCCGTAGCCGCCGTCCACGCCGTCCGTGCCGCCCGTGCCGCCGTTGCCTCCGCCGCCTGCGCCGCCCTTCGCGCCGCCGATCCAGCTTCCGCCGCCGCCGCCACCGCCGCCGCCGTAGGGGCCGAAACCCAGCACATAGCCGCCGTCGCCGCCTTCCGTTGGCGTCGCGTTGACCTCGCTGCCGCCCCGGCCGCCTGCACCCGTGCCCGCGCCCGGCGTGCCGCTGTCCTTCCAGCCCATTTTTCCCGCGCCTTTTCCGCCTGCCGCCGAAACGCCGAGGGCAGAGGTCGTCCCGCCGTCGTTGCCCGCTGCCCATGCGGCAGGCGCTGCGCCGCCCGCGCCGATCGTGACGGCGTAACCCTTCCTTGCCTCTATGGCGGCTTTGCCGCTGGCCAGATAGCCGCCGCCTCCTCCGCTTCCGCCCGCCGGGTTTCCGGCCTGCCGAATGCAGGCGCTCGACCCGCCGCCGCCCACGCAGCCCACGTCTACTCCCGCTTTCGCATACTCAAAGGTCAGCGTGCCGGAGGTCGTCAGAAAGATGTACCAGTAGGTGTCGTCGCTTCCCGTGGAGCATTGCCCCGTATAGCTGAATTTTGGAATTTTCTTTGCCAATTTCTCACGCCCTTTACGTCGTCGTGATATAAAGCACGGTGCCGCTCAGGGTAAACGTCACCCCCGCCGGGCCTTTCGGCCCTTGCGGCCCGGTTGCGCCCGTCGCGCCTTTTTCGCCCTTGTCCCCTTTGGCCCCCTTGTCGCCCTTCGGCCCGCGCTCAAGCCCCAGCGTCAGCACCTTCTTCGTCCCGTCGTCGGTCAGCGTCGCCGTGCTTCCGCTCCCGTAGTTGCGTGTCGCGGCCTGCACCGTCATCTTCGATAGGTGATCCGTCTGCGTGTTCGCCGCCTTCGTCGCCTCCAGCGCGTTCTCCGCCGCCGCGTTCGTCTCCGAAATCGCCGTGTTCATCTTCGAGAGCGTCAGGTTGATTTCCGCCACCAGCGCGTCCCACGCGTTCCCCTGGCTCGGCGTGACCTGAGACCCCGGCGCAGGGCGGCTGATCGGGGTGAAACTCCCCTCGTAGCAGGTCTTCGCCCGCACTTCGTCCTCCGTCGCGCCGTAGCTCACATAGACAAAGACCTTGACCGCGCTGCTTCTGGTCAGATACGCGTCCGGAATCTCCGCTTCCCAGCAGCCCGTCTGCGCATCGAAAGCCGCAAGCCGCGTTTCCGTCTGGCTGTCCCCGATGTAGCCGTATTGCGCCTGCACCGTCACCGCGTCGCCGACCAGAAAATCGTCCATTTCCGCCAATTCTTCCGGCGTGGGCAGCCCGTGCATCCGCAGCCGTTGGCCCGTGTCATATTGATAAATTCCGCCGATTGCCGCGCTCTTGTGCGTGGCCTGCTCAAAACTCGCTTCAATCATCTGCATCCCTCCTTACTTTTGCTTTTTGATGGTCGTGCCGCCGTAAGCCCGTTTCATCAGCTGCGACCTGACGGTGTCGCCCGTGACATATGCCTCTTCAAACTTGGCATATGTTTCGTTGGCTTTCAGTGCCACGCGGCACATGTTCCGCCGGATGGTGTCGGTCAGTTCGACCTTCTCCTCGTCCGTCAGATCGTCGCGCCCGTTGATGGCGTTGATCCGTTCGTATCCTTCACTGATCGTCTTTTTCGCCTCATACAGTGTGCCGCCGCTGTGTGTCAGATCATAAGCGTCCTGATACGCCTTCTCCGCCTGTCTGGGCGTCAGATCGCCGCGCAGCATGTTCATTTCCTTTCCGTTATCTCCCGCCTTGACTACTGTCGTTAAAAACGTGCTGTTGTCATAGACGCGGCTAACAACGTCGTTGCTCTTGAGCGGATTGCTGGTGAGCTGCTGTCTCGCGTAAGCCACGCCGGAATTGAGCATGGCCGTCGCTGGGTTGCCTGCCTCCGTGTCGCTCATGGCCGGAATCACGACCTGTCCAAGAAAACCCGTGTACTGCTGCGCAACGTACTGAACCATCATCGGGCTGACGCCGATATTTCGGCCAATGCCGACAAACATTCCGGCTGTGTCTTCGGTGTATTGCGTGGACGGATCCCAGCTTTCCATATAAGATGGGACGATTCGGCTTCCGTACCAATTTTTGTTGGTCTGCGTGGCGACCACAGGATCCCAGATCGTGCTGTTGATTGGGTTGAAACCGTCAACAATAGTCGCCATTGCCGTTGTAAAATCTATCTGCCAGTCGTCCGCTTCTCCCTGCCACATGACGTTAGTCATCATAGCGTTAACCGCATAGGCAACCGGATCCTGTTCAATCGGGATGCGGATGAGCGGAGCGCTTCCGAAAACGGAAGGCGCAAAATTCGGAACAAACAGGTGCTTGCTCTTGAGGTCTTCACTCATATACGTAAAGGCTTCTTTGTCGTCGTCGTCCATCGACGCCAACAGCCACGCGTTCATAAGGCCTACCAGCGCGCCCGTGTTCAGAATGGTCTTGATCAGTCTCGGAACAGCCCGCCCACTTTCCTGCTTCGTAAACTGTCTTCCCGTGCGGTATAATGCCTGTAAGCTTGCGTTAAAAAACGGAACGACGTTTCCGATATCCCGCGCAAAACCGCTCGCGCCTTTTCTGCTGAAATCAGCCGTGACCTCCTGCCCGGCTCGGAAAGCCTCCGCTCTTCCGGCAGCTGTTGTCAGATCGTGGTTTCCGTATTTAACCTCGACAAAGCGGCTCGTCTGCTCAACCACTTCATTGAGCCGCGCCAGCGTGGCAAATTCCCACAGCTTTTTACCCGCCCATTTGCCTTTTCCGACCAGGGTATGCGTGCTGTAATTGTCTTTCAGCTTTCCGTTGTCAAAGACCATTCCGCGCAATTCCTGCGCGCTTTTGGTCTTTCCTGTGTCGATGCGCGTCCATCCGCCGCCGCCCTGTGCAAGATTGTTTTGATAATCTTCGCTTGTTCCCTTCCAGACCTCTTTAAACGTTTCAATCCATTTCACAAGGCCGTCCGCATAGCTTTTCGCCCATGTGCCGTAATTCACGCTGCTCTGAAGATCTCGCAGAAAGTTTCGTGCCGCAAACACGGGGTTGCTGCCCGTCGTGAGCGCGGTCATCGCGTGCGTCAGATTGCCCGCCACGACCAGCAGCTTGCTTCCGCTGTCCGTTGCGTTGGTCATCATCTTGTAAAAGAGCGGGTCTGTAATGGCGTAATACGTCCGGCTTCCGTCCGCATGTTGTGCGGCAATGACGTTGTTCTCGTTTGCCGCTCCTGCAAATCGCGCCCTGTCCGCGTCGATTTCCGCCAGAATATCGCCGATATCGAATGGATCCGCGCCAGCTCTTTCCAGCTTGCTTTGAACGGTCTCCTGAAGCTTGCCCGTCTGCTTGTCGCTGTATGTCGATTCTCTCTGCTCAATCGGTCTTCCGAGAACCCCAAAACCGTCGTATTCGTGATAGAGCCTGTCAAACATCAGGTTCGTCTGGTTGTCCATGTTCATCCGGACAATCTTCCTCGTCATCTCCGCAAAGCTGTCAAACGGATGGATGATCTGCTCGGTGCTGCCCGTGGCCGCACGAATCGTGTAGGTGCTTCCGCTTCCGCCTGAGCTGTTTCTGACCTGAGGATTGTCTTTGACGCGGTTTGTCGGTACATAATTGGGGTACATGCTTTCAAACATGTCCAGCTGCCATTGTTTCATGTAGCCCGTATCCACCATCCACGCCTGCATAAAGTCGTGCCGGAAGTCCTGAAAAGCTTTCGCCGCTTCCTTAAATTCCGGATGCGTGCGTTCCGTCTGCATAATATACGCTCTTCGCTGGTCGGCAGGCATCGCTTTACTGTCAAACACGGCTTTCCCCTGCCTGTCTCTGTCCATGCTGTGCAAAGCCAGCATGTAATTCCAGAACAGGTCAAAGTCCTTTCCGTTTAGCCCGCTTTGTGCAAACCGTTCTTTGAGCGACTGCCCGATGATCGTTCCATGCACGTCCGTCAGTGCACCGGTCATCTGTCCGTATGCCCGCCTGTCTGACGTGTTGCGCAGCAGCGCGCTTTCTCTTAGATTGTCTTCAAAAGCGACAACCTTTTCCCCCGTCGCCTCCCGAATAATCTGATTGGCTTTTTCCGCTGGAGCTGTGCTGTCCACCATGGCGTACACAAACGCCTCGCTCAGCTTTTCATCGCTTTTTACGTCGCTTCGATTAACAACCATCGATCCGATCTTGTCATTGACGCTTCGCAGCAGATAACTGCGAATGTTCGTCTGCGCCTGTTTGACGCTTTTTGTCAGCCCTTTTTCGTCGATTGCCTGTTCAAATGTGGCGAAAAAGCCGTCCCCGGCAAAGTCTTTGGCCGCGTCGTCGCTGATCATATAGCGCCACGTAAATTCCGCCATCGCTTCGCCCGCCAGCTGATCCGGCGTGTACTGTGTGCCGAAAGAGGGATTCGCTGCAATCATGTTGTCAATCATGGTCTGCGTGCCCGTCAATCCCGTTTTTTCGCTCAGCGCATGGCCGATTTCGTGCATGCTGATATCTGCTCTCGCCGCGCTTTTCGCGTCCGTCACCATATAGCGCATTGCTTCGCGGTAAAAAGCGCTTGCTCCGTCCGCTTCGCTCATGTTCCGCGCGCCGATCGTTGAGCCTACGCCGATATCGTGAGCCAGTTTCTTGGTCGCCTTAACAATGTTCGTCCCCTTGTCCGCTTTGCCTTCTGGTTGCTGTACCTCGATGCCGCGGTACGTCGCGCCTTCTTTGGCGTTTGCATCGCCCTCCATGACGCCCTTTGCCGCCCGGCGGATCTGCGCCCGATCCTGAGGTTTCTCAACCGGGGTTCTCATGTCGCGGTAGGCCTTTCGTCTCGCCATCATCGCGTTCATGATGTCTTCTTCCGGATGCAGGCTGGCTTCGTTCATGTACCCGCCGCTTTGCTGTGCCAGCTCGACATAAAAATGTCCGTCAAGCGGCGCCGCGCCGCGCGCGTTCTCGGTCAGGTTCATGGCGTATGCCCGGTTGACCTGCGGAAGCGACTTAAACCCGGTCATATGGAGGATTTCACTCTTCTGAGCGGGATTGACATAGACCTTTTTCGTTCTCAAATCGTTGGCGACAGGGGTCAGCGCGTCATATGTCCTTTGAGCGTTCACCTTGTCCATGTTTTGGGCCAGATAAGCGTTCATATCAGCCGACGCGTTGGCCTCGTCTCTGGCTTTGGCGTTATCCGTTTCAAGGCTCAGTTCTCCAAGCTGATTCATAACGTTGTCGATTTCAGATGCAAACACATTCAGTGCGTCGTCGCTCAATCCAGAAAGACCCTCGCTTGCCTGTTCCTGCACGGCATCGATCCGCTTTTGACTGACGGGCTTTCCGTCTTTCAACGCCTGCGCAAGTTCCTGTGCCGCCCGTCCGGCCTTGACAATCTCGTCCATCTGCCGAATCTCCGGCGCATACTGCTCCTCAAACGTCGTGTCCGCCACAACCTGTCCGGGTCTTCCGCCGTCCGCAGCGCGCGCTTCTTCCGTCTGCACGGTTGCGTCGTTCATATTCTGTGTTCCGGTGAGCTGAACCTCCGCTTCCGGATCCAGATAGTTCTGCGTTTGCTGGCTCGTCTTCTGCTGCTCATTCCGTCCGGTTTCTCCCGGATAAAGTTCCTCTTCCAGCGCCCAGTCGCTTCCGCTTTGCTGATAAATCCTTTCTTTGGCCTGCGCCAGTTTGAGCTGGTTTTCAATCGCGGCCTTTGTGTCCGCGTCAAGCCCCAGTTCTTCGCTTTGGCTGAGCGCCTGTTCAAGAGAGAGGCGTGTCGCTTTGGCTTCTTCAAGCCCAGGCTCTGCAATCTCGTTTCTCTTTCTTCTCAGCTCGTGCAGTCTCTCGTCAATGCCCTGCATAACGCTTTCGTCATATCCCTGCGCTTCCGCTTCGGCATAGCTGGCGTTCATCGTTTCGATTTCGGCGTCAATGTCGGCGATTTGTGTCATCGTCTCCATTTCCGCCACCCATCTGTCCGTGTTTTGCTGGTTTTCTTCCTGACTGATCTGCGCGCCGCGCGTTTTCGCTTCGTTCAGTCCTTTTTCATAGGCCTCCCTGGCCGCCTGCCGGTGTTTTTCCGCTGTCTCTCTGTATTCGTTCGCCGTTTTTTGGTTTTCGCTCATGCGCACGCGCGCCGCCTGCATCTCTTTGATCTTTTCCAAATCTCCGTTCATGACGGCATCTGCATACGATTCAAACTGCGTCTTAGCCGCGTCCGCCGCCTGCTGAGCGGCTTCCGCTTTCGTCTGCGCGGTTTGCTGCATGTCGGTCTGTTTGTTTCCTTCTTCAAAGTTCTGCGCGCCCACGCCTGCCATGGCCGCCGCAACCGTATTCTGCGCGTCCTGCGCCTGCTGTGCGGCCTCGTTGACGGCCTGCGCAACCTCCGGTTTTTCAAGTTCCTGCGCGAGGTTTTCCGTGACTTTCGCGATGTTCTCAGCCGTCACGTCCGCCTCTCCGTTCAGCATCTTTTCGCTGATCGTGATGCAGGGCGGCGTATATCCCGGCAATTTGCGCCGAATGGCAAGCCCCATATGGCCGGACAAGCTGAAAATAATGCTGCCCGCCGCGCCGCCGACAAAGCTATTCGCGCCGTCGGCCAGCATTTGCGCAGGGTCAAGGCTCGTCAGTCCGCCAAGAACGTCGGAAAACTGCGGTTTCTGCCCGTTGTTGATCTTCTGCGCCACCGGATACATGGCCGCGTTGTACAAGTCGGTCAGAAGGCTTTCTTCAACCTCTTCCTTGCCTTCGCTCACGGCCGTTTTCGCAAGGTCTTTGGCGTAAAGTCTGGCCTTTCCCCAAAATGTCGCCACTTTGGAAGCGTCCAGCCCGGCCAGCTCCATTTCAAGCAGACTGCGCCCGCCATACAGATTTCCCTCGTTGACGGCCTCGCCTTTGTTGACCACCGTGCTGATGACGGCGGGCCCAACCGCCAGCGCCGCAGAAACCTGTTTGCTCAGGCCGTTTTTCCGATTTTCTTCAAAGCTTTCGTTCCATGTCGTCGTACCGTAAGCCAGCGCGGACGAAGCCAGCCCGCCAGCGCCCAGCGCGCCAGCCGCTCCGGCTGTCGCCATGCCGGCCGCGCTGTATCCGGCGCTCCACGCATAATTGAAAGCTTTCTGTTCAAACGCGTTGCCCAGCGCCGCGAAGTCCTGGGCACTCCGCTGAATGTTGTCCAGGGCGCTTGTGAAAGCGCGATATCCGTTTCCCAGCCAGCCCGCGTCAATCTTATAGCCCACATCGTAAATGTCTTTTGCCCGTGCGATATCGGCCTTGAGCGCCGCGCTCTGCTCTTCGCTCAAAAGGCCGCTGTCCGCGTATTGCGTGAGCTGTTCACGGTAGATGGCGCGCCCGTTCACGCCGTATTCGCCGTTGTAGCTGTTCATGATTTCGTTGCGGTTCGCTTCATAGGTCGCCACATCCACCGCGTTGTACACAGCGCTTGCGAAGCTGTCCACATAGGAGACTGCGCCGCCGCCCACGCCCGCGCCGACTGCGGGGAGAAGCCCGATCGTCGCGCCGTCGTCCTGCGCAAGTCCTTCCTGCGCGACGGGGTTGTTCAGAAATTCGCTGCCCTGTCTCACCATGCGGCTGTACGCCATGTCTTCCAGCTGGTCAAGGCTTTCAATGCCGCACTTGCTCAGGTATTCCTCTGTGGTCATGCCCAGCCCGTTGGCCACATCCGCGTATTCGTTCAGCAGTTCGTTGGCCTGATAGGTCACTTCCCGCCGGAACAGGTCTCTTTTCTGCCCTTCCAACCCCTCGGATGCAGGCGCGCTGTCCTGATTCCAATATTCGCCTGCTTCCTGAAAGTAGGCGGTATTGAGCTGTGTCCGCAGCGTTTGATAGGTCGTGTCCATCCGCTTGGCGCTGCTGCCGTAGATTTTGGCATCGGCGACGCGCTGCATGTCCTCTTCGGTCGCGCTTCCGGCCGTCACGCGCTGAACGCTTTCTTTCAGCGCTTCTTCGTCTGCCTGCTTTTGAGCGTCAATCTCTGCCTTTTGCTGTTCGATCACATATTTCTGCGCTTCGTCGATGCTGTTAATGACCGCTTTCGCATCTTCATGCGACATGATGTAATCATTGTACTGATTTCTCAAAGGCGATGGAGAAAAATCACCGTTTTCAATGGCGCTGTCTGCCTCGTTCATCAGCTGAACCAGTGCCAGATAACCCGTTGCTGTTGTCTGGTCGTCCAGCACACCGCTTTTCAGCACGCCAAGCGCGCCGTCAATCGTGCTTCCGACTGTCGATCTGATGGTTTCGTATGTTTGCGGAGCATCTCCATTGATCGCAATTCCCAATAGCGCTTTCCCTGCATTGCTGTCAAGATAAGGAGAAAGCATCTCCTTTTCGTCGTCCGTCAGCGCTTCGCCTTTGAGATAAAGCGTCATCGCTTCGCCGGGCGTCTGTACGGATTCCCTTTCGCTCGCCTTCGCTTCCACCTGCGCGGCGGTCTGGTCTTCCACGCTGGGTTCCTGTGCCTGCTTGCTGACCCACTGTTCAAAGCTCATCCCTCCCTGAGAGACGATCTTCTCTTCCGGGGTCATCTCCTTTTGCCAAACAGGGCCTTGAACCTCTTTGGGCGCTTCGTCGTAATAGGCCGCCTGCGCTTCATGCAGCGCTTCGCCGTATTCGTCAAGCCATTGCTTCTGTTCCTCCAACTCCTTCGGCGTGCCCTGCTTTGAGGCCAGCACCAGATGATCCGGGTCGGCCTCTGCAACGCTCTTGCCGCCCTTCACCGCCTCGGCCACGCGGTCATAATACGCGTCCAGCTCTTCCGGGGTCAGCACGCTGCCGTCTTCCCGAATCGGCGTCATCTGCGCCATGAAGCCGTCTTCCGGCGCGCCGTATCCGGTCGTCAGCACGGTGGAAACGCCGCCCGGCTCGGTGTAGTCGCCCCAGCCCGCCGCCTTCATCGTTTCATAGCTCACCTGCGGGCGATGGGTCAGATCGACGTTGCCGCCGTTCGCTTCGCCGCCGAACTGCGCCTGCATGGCCTCGCCGCGCGTCTGGCTGTCCTGCTGCTGCGTGTTCTCGTCCGAAACCGCAGGGCTTCCGCCGTTCTTCTTTTCGTTCTTCCTCTGCTCGTCGCCGAAGAAAAACGCCGCAACGCCGGATGTCGGCTTGCCTTCCGACTTGTCGATTTGCACCTGCTGATTATAAGCGGCAATATCGTCGTCCGTCGGCGCTTTGCGGCCTGTCGTCTTTTCATAAGCGTCATCCAGCGCCGCCCGCAGATAGCGCTTCTTACGCGTGGAATAAGTGTCGCCATCATCCGGGTCCTGGATTTCGCTTACTTTTTCCAGATATGCCAGCACGTTGTCCTCGTCGTGCCCGCTCTCTGCGTAAAAGGCTTTGTCGTATTCCTTTACGGCGTCGTTGTAGCTGTCCTCGTCGAAGCCCGCGCCGCCCAGAAACGTATTGGCGGTGTCCTCGTCAAACGTCATGCCGTAAAAACGGTTCCCAGGCGTCTGCGTCAGCGTATACAGCGCCTTGACTTTTTCTTTTCGGCTCGTGCTGTCCGGGTCTGTACGAATGGATTGAATGACCATCGGCAGGCTTGCGCCGCGCAGGTCAACGTCGTTTCCGTCCGCGTCCATAAACAGCCCGGAGGAAATCGTCTGCATGGCGGAATTGACCGTGGCTTTGTTCTTCCCCGTCTCGCTGACAGGCTGCGCAAACAGGCGCGTGCCCAGCAGATCTTCCGCGCCGGAGAGCACCGTTTCGCTGTCCTGTTTGCTGTATTTCGCCCAGTCCTTGAGAAATTCCGCTTTCGTCGTTTCGTCGTGCAGCGTGGAGGCAAAATAGGCCGCCTGTTCGTTGCTCTTGATCGAAGAGAAATCGACGCTGATATCGTTGTAGCCCGTATCCGCTTTCGGGTTGCCCGGCGCCATGCCGTCCCGCGCCGCCATTTCCGCGTCATAGTCCGCGATGATCTGCGCGTCCGTCTTTTTCGCCGTCTGTTCAAACGGGTTTGTCGGGTGCTCGGCTACGACGTGGTGCTTCGTCGCCTGTATCGCCGCCGCCGTGTTTTTGGCGTAGTCGCGCCCTTCGACGACGGCGGCTTCCTGCTCGCTCATCGCCTGCCGCGCCTGTTCTTCCTCTTCTCTCTTTCTGCCCAGTCCCAATCGTGCCATATTCTGCCCTCCTGTGCTTTATCGTATCTGACCGTATGTTTTGGGTCTGCCGCCGCCCCTGTTGGTATAGGTGACGCTCGTCGAGTGGCTCGACCCCTCGGTGTGCTGTTCGCCCGTCGTGTCGGTCGTGCCGCTGGTCTGCTGGCTGCCTGTCGTCTGCTGACCCATCGCCGCAGAAATCGCCGTCAGGTAGTTGCTGTTCCATTCCTTGCGCTGGTTTTCTTTCAGTTCCTGCACCTTCGCCGCCAGCTGACTGGCGAAGTCCGTGTTCAGCCGGCCTTGCGTCTGGCTGTTCTGCTGGGCGGCCTGGGTGATCTGCTTCTGAATCTGCCCGCTCTGCCGCGTGCTCTCGTCTGTCAGCTGCTGCACCGCCTTGGCCAGCGCGTCGCCCTGGTTGGCCAGCGTTTGCAGTGTGTAGCTGCTTCTGCCCATGCCGCGACCGAGCGCCGCCGTTTCGACGTTCGCGGCGCTCTTTCTGTACGCCGTGTTCTGCTCGTCGATGGCGCGCGTCAGGCTGGCCGCAAGGTTTTCGAGTTCCTGCTCCTTGCTCAGCTTCGTCGTTTCATAGTTCTGCCGGCTTTCCTCCAGCGCCGCGTTGAGCTGCGGCCGCAGCAGGTTTTCCGCAAACTGGTTGATTTCCTCGTCGGTCATGTTGCGCACCAGACCGCCGAGAATCTGGTTCATCAGGTCGCTGTCCAGCAGCTTTTTGGTTGTGCTCTGGCTGTCGCTCCTGCTCTGGCTTTGGCTGTGCTCTTTGCTTTTGCTGTCCGATTTCGAGCTTGTATCCGTCTCCGTGATCGAAGATACCCTCAACGCCATGTTCTCACTTCCCTTCCAGCGCGTCTAAACGCTTTTTGATCTTCTCGATTTCCGCGTCCTTGAGCCTGTCCGCGTTCCAGCTGGCCGTACAGAAATCGCGCAGAAACAGCGCGATGTTCTTCACGTACCCTGCCAGCGTCCCGCCTGTCTCCTGCGGAACCCTCGGCTGCTTAAATGCCATGTTTACACCTCATCCAGCGAATATTCCACCTGCACCCCGCCATAGATCCGCCATCCCGCCGCCTTGGCGTGGCTGTGCAGTTTCAGCTTCATCCGCACGCCGCTCACCTGAATCTTCACTCGGTAATCTGTCCGCCGCTTTTTGAGCAGCACGACGCGCGTCTTCTCCCGCCTTTCGGTGAGGATCGTCACCTCAAGCGGCACGTCGTCCGCGTCCGCGTCCGCCGTCAGGCGCAGCACAAAGTCCCGCTTCATGTAGGCCTTGCCCAGATCGAGCCACGGCGTTTCCCACAGGCTTTCCATCGGCACGCCCAGATAGCTCCCGCTGTCCGGGTCGCCGTAGGAGAGCACCTCATACGGCGCGTCGGCCTGCGTGAAATACACCTTCCCGCCGACGGCGAAAAAGTCCTTGACGCGCATGCCCTTGCGAATCATGAACGTCCCTCGCTCCGTGTCGTACTCGATCACCGTGTTGTTTTCGCTCAGCACGTCGCCTTCTTTTTCCTTCACGCACAGCGCCAGATAGTAGATGTGCTCGTTCACGCAGCTTCTCGCCGTGCCGTCCATCCCGTCCATCCGCATGCGCATCGTCTCATACAGCGCGTCGCGGCTGAGCATCCGCAGCGTGCTTCCGTCGTAAAGGCCGATGCCGCTCTGCGTCAGGTAAAACATGCTCGTCCTGTCCGTCTGAATGCTCTTTTCCTCCACCGGGCCGTCCGTGCCGTAGGCCTCCGTGATCGTAAAACTGCCGGGATCTGTACCGCGGATCTCAAAGATCGTACGCTGTTTCACCGCCAGCAGATACCCGCCGAAGGGTTCCAGCGAAATGAACTTGTCCCCGTCCCACGTCGGCTGATTGATCACCCCGCCGCCGATCTCCGGCGTTTCCGGCACGTCCGTCCATGTGAACGGGTCGTAGGGGCGCGAATAGAAGATGCTGTCCGGGTATCCCTCCGCGCCCACGCCCCAAATGCGCTCCGCGTGCCGCCCCAGCTTGGCGAATTTCACGTTTTCGTAGTTCTCGCCGAGCGTCAGCGTCTTGCGCTCTACTCGAAGGTCGCTTCCGTAGACCGCGATCATCCCGTCCTTTTCGTTGGAAAGAATCAGAATGTCCACCGTCGCGCCGCCCTCCACGGCCTCGTAGGTCACAAACGACCATACGTCGCTCTTATATCCTTCGCTGCGCTTCACCCAGCCTTCCGTTCCCATCGTGTAAGTGTAAATCGCGCCGCCTGCCGCCGCCACATATACGTCCGCGTCGTCTGGCCGGGTTCTGCGGTAAAACCGCGCCAGCGTCTCGATGGGCGCGCCCAACGACGGAAACGCACGGCTCGTGCCGTAGCTGGAAGCCAAAAGCCCCCGCTCCGTGCGGATGTTCTCCGCCCGGTACGCGTAGTCCGTGTTGATGTTCGTGTCGCCCGCCGCCTGATAAACCCCTTTCGGCGTGGGAATCGTGAATCGCCCCTGATAGTCGCTGTCTGAAATGCTCATCTGCAATACCTCGCGTCCGTCACCTCATACAGGTTCCTGAACCTCGTCACGCTCCCCATGCCTTCCGGCCGAATCCGCTGCATCGCCTGGTAAAAGCTGGTCTGATAGAACTGCGCCCGGCTCTGCTTGGCCAGATTGCCGCTGGACAGGTGCCGATAGCAGATGTAGTCCGCCAGCGCCGCATGCGCGTATTCCGGCAGCTGCGGTTCGTCATTTCCATCTTCCAGCGGGTAAAACGCCACCTCGCAGACCGCCCGCAGCGTCTGCCCCGCCAGATCGTCCCGCCAGACGTGAAAGCAGCGCCCGCACGGGTCAAGGTCAAAGCCAATGTCAAACCCGTTTTTGTCCCGCAGCTCGATGACCCGCACGACCGTCAGCCCCGGCACGGGCGCGTTTCCTTCCTCGTCCACCTCGGTGTAAAAAATCCGCCTCGGTTTCAGGTATTCGCGAACCGCGATGTCGTAGCCCATGTTCGCATACACCCTAAAACTCTCTTCGTATTCGCTCACGTCCTCCGCGTCTTCGTCCAGCTGGCGAAGCGCCTGCGCGATGATCTGTGAAAGCGTCATGGGCTGCGCACCTCCTTAAATCACTTTGCTGTCATGCAGCACATTGAAAAGCGGTTCGGGCATATCCACCGTCTCGCCGCGCATGAAATAAAATTTCGATCCGTTCAGGCCGACAAAAACCACGTCGTCGCCGCTTCCCGGAATGAGCGGAATCATGGTCTTGACGGTCTCGTAGGTCTTGCAACCCGCCGCCGCCATTCGACGTTTCATGTCGGTTTGGGTCGCTTCGCATTTTTCCCTCAAGACGGAACTCGCCATCTTCATGGTTTTCGTCGTATTCGTATTCATAGTTGCCATTTTGTTGTTCTCCTTTCAAAATCAAGAAAAAAGCGGACGGGCTTTCTGTCCCGCCCGCGTAAATCAGGCCGTAAAGCCGCACTCGATGCGTACGGCAAACTCCGGCTGCAACAGCTTGGCTGCAAAGCCGTCCAGCTTCCAGCCGACGGAAGAAATCTGGTCAAGCGGGTCGCTCGTGCCTGCGCTGCCCGGATTCTTGGCGATGATGCGCGGGTTGGCGCCCTTGAGGCTGGTGATGCCGTAGGCGTATTGGCCCAGAACGATGACGCTTGCCACGTCCGCGCTGCTCGCGCCCGCGTCCTCGAAGATCTTGGCTTCCGTGCTCTCCACAAAGCGCACGCCGAACAGGCGGCCGACCTCGCCCGTGTAGATGTTCTCCTTATCCTGATACTGGCTGACCTTCACCCACGCGTCGTCTTCCTGCAAGTCGTAGGTGGTATCCGGACCGACGATGGCGATGTAATAGCCGTTAAACGTCTGCGCGTGGTTCTTCTTGAGCGTTTTCACCGCCTTGCGGATTTCCTTGCTCGTCAGCTTGTCCGTCGGTGTCAGGGTGGCGCGGGTAGTCTTTCCGTTGGCATAGATGACGTTGGTACAGGTCGCCAGTTCGTCGCGCACCATCGCGTCAACGCTTCGCGCGCCCGCGTCGCCGAAGAGCTTCGTGCGGCGCATGATGTTCATGTCAAGATGCACCATGTCCAGCCAGTCGCTGCACAGCGCATAGTCGCCATACTGCTTGATTTCGGTCGTCACCGCAACTTCGGCAAGCATCTTGCCCTCGCCCGGATTGCCCTCTTCAAGCGCCGTGGTCTTTGCATCGATGGGAATCAGTTTGCGCATGTTCATCACCACGCCGCTGTTCGCGGGCATGCGGTACTCGTCGCCAAACTGCAAGTGAACCAGATTCGGTTCAAACGTCCGCAGCAGCTCCCTGTTGTAGTAGGTCTGCATGCCCGGCGTCAGACCGGAACTGGTCGTCATGTTCGTATTCGTATTGGTATAGGTGTTCGCCATAAAGAATCCTCCTTAGATTCTGACTTGCTTGCCCTCCATCATCATTTTCTGCGCCCTGTCAGAAAAGCGGGCAAACTCTTCGTCCGTCATGTTTTCAATCGGGTTTTCGCCCGTCACACGGCCGCTTCCGGCCGTTCTGGCCGTCGGCACGCCGCGCTTGTGGGTTGTGCCGCCGGATTCCGCTTCGCCGCTGACGCGCTGCAAATAAGCCTTTGCCGCCCTGCGGATGCTCACGCCGCTGTTGACCTGACGCGCGACTTCGGCGTCGCTGCAAAAAGCCTGCATTTCACCAGTTGTCCATCCGTCTTCAATCAACATGTTCAGCTGCTCGGTAATCCGCGCTTTGCGCTCGTCAATCTGCGATGCCGCCGCCTTTTCCTGCGCTTCGACAATCTTCTGCGCGGCCTTGGGGCTGATGTCGCTGTCGGCGCTCGAAATCTTCTGCGCGCGGTATGCCCGCAGCGCATTTGCGATTTCCTCATCGTTCAGATCGCCCGCAGCGCCTCTCACCCTTGCGGAAAAATCCAGATCCTTCTGGAAACCGCGCTTCTGGTTGGCCAGTGCGGACGCAATCCGTCTGCCGAATTTGTCCTTGTTGTCTTCCGGTTCTCCCTGCTGCTGATCCTTCGTTTCGGGGCCGCCGTCGCCCTCATGTTCGGCCGTTTCGTTCGTTTCCGATTCTGCCGCAGTCAGCGTTTCAACCAGTTCGTCAACCGTCACTTCCTGCGCGTCGTCCGCAGGCATATCGTTCATCATTTCGACCGCATTTTCCAATTCGTTCATGTGTTCTCCTTATCGCGCCTTTCCGCGTTGTCATTCTTCCTGAGAATCGTTGTCTTGAAGCAGCCCGCTGTAATCCGCGTTTTGCCTCTTCTGTTCAATCTCGGCGGGCGTTGCGTCCGCCTTTCGGTATTCGTTGATCACCGCCTGCATGCCCTGATTCTGCGCCGTCGCCTGTTCAAGCTGCTGCTGAAGCTGGGCAATCATGGCTTGCGTCTGGCTGTTCGCCTGTACCATTTTGAGCACGCTTGCTTTCGTGCGGTATCCTTCCATCAGGCTGATGACCGATTCCGGCGGAAGCGCCTGTCCGGCCTGCCCGCAAATCTGCGATACCTGCATCAAGAATTCGTTGTCCGCCTGAATTTGCAGTGGGTTGTTCTTCTGCACCTGAACGCGCACCGTGTACGCGGGCTTGGGCAGCTTCCCGCCGTTCCTGCTGGGGGCAATCAGCTCGACTATCCGGTCTTTCATGTTGCCGCTGCTGTCCCAGCCGCCGACAATCCTGATTTTCCTTTCCGAGTCCAGATAGTCCGAGAGCACCCAGAGAATCTGCTCGACCATCTTGCGGAAAGCGTTTTTGAATCGCTCCGTATGCAGGCGTGTCGTCTTGCCGCCTGCTTCCTGCAAAGCCTGAATCGCGCTCGCCGCCGTCACGCCCAAACCGCCTTCACCGCGCGAAAACTGGTTCTGTCCGCTATCCTGCTTCATGGTGTTGACCAGATAATCAAGCGTCGTGAATACCTGCCCGTTAATCGGATTGGCCTGCACCGTCTGCATCGCCTCGCGCACGTCGTTTCCTTCCCACTCGATGATGGTCTTGCGCATGTCGGCCACATCGCTTGGGTTCACGCCGCTCCCTTTGCGGATAAAGTGACGCTGTACGCTGCTTTCGCGGGCGTTGTCGTCGATATATTTAATCAGTCGGTCAATGGCCGTCTGCGTATCCCTGTAATCGTGCACCAGCCCCGTGCCGAACGGCTTGCGCCACACTGTCCGGTATTTGTAAAGCACAAACGGGTATTCTCCGTGCGCATATACGCCGTCCGGATAGTCGTTCTCCTTGGCGCCGCCATATGCAAGCTCTGTGCTGTACAGCAGCGCTCCGCCCGCCAGCTGAGCCATATGCACCCTGTTTCTCCGCGTCTGCGCGTCGTATCGGCGATACCAGAACTCGATGAGCGTTGTCTTTTCGTCGCCGTCCGTGATGTGCTGCGCGTCGATCTCCTGCGCATCCTCTGCGTGATCGCCATGCACATACCCTCGCGCATGCGGGTAATGTTCTTCCACCCATGCCACGCTGGTATGGGTCACCTTGAAGCACGCACGCCCATCCTGAATGTTTTCCTGCGTCGGGTCGGGGTAAAAGTCTTCCGGGTGCCACGCCTGCACGGAAACCATGCCGTTTCCGTCGTCCGCGTCGTCGTCCCAGAACACCTGCGCAATGCCCGTTCCCGTCACCGCCGCATCCTCCATGATGATCTGGTACACGTCCGGCCACGCAGACTGATAGAGTACAAAGCTCACCACGTCGCTCATTTCGTCGGCGCTGTTAGCCGTGGCTTCGCGTTCCGGCAGCATCAGCGCTTCCGGCATGTTGTCGATCTGATCGGCAATCACGTTGTCGATACACGAGTTCAGCGCATTGCTCGGCGGCGCGGTCATGCTCCGCTCTCTCTGGCTGAGCTGGCGCATTTCCCGTGCATCCCGCATTTCGTCATGCGCTTCCCGCAGCTCGTTGACAAACTCCCTGAACAGCGAATAGGCGCGCCTGGTAAGCGCCTTCTGCTGCTCTGTGAGCGGCTGATCGCCTGCCGCGAGCCTCTGCTCCATGCGGATATCTCCCGGCGGAGAATCCCTCTTCCTTTTCCCCATGTTTCCTCCTTCATCAGTCAAGCGGATTCCATGCCGGCTTCTGTTTGGCCGGAACAATGAGCTTTGGCGCAAGCGGACGGCTCATCAGGAAATACCGCGTTTCGTCGTAGATATGGTCTTCGCCCGCCGTGTCGATATCCTCAACCTTATGGTCGTCGTAACACAGCGTCGGAATCGTGCGAATGAAATCTTTGCAAGTGTTGAATACATACATCATCGGCCTGCCGTCTTCGCCAAAACGAAACCGTTCATGCAGCTGCATCTTGCCCGCCATGCGCGTGTTGTCGCCCTTGCGGAAGATCACACCGGAAAACGTCCGCCGCATCAGTTCCTCCACGCTCTGTCCCCGGCTCTCATCCCAGATCGCCGGATCCGCAATGCCCGTGATGTGAATGCCTTCTCTGAACTCCGGTTCAAGCCACTCTGCCATACGGTTTGCAATCTCTGTCGGGGAAATCATCAGGCCGACGTTTGCCTCGCCCGGCTTGCACCCGTACAGCTCCTTGTAGCGATACACCCGCCCATCCGGGTCAACCGCCCATGCGCCCAGCGAAAACGGCCTTGAAAAGCCGTGGTCAAAGCTGACGTACCGCGTCCAGTTGAGCGGAATGTCAAACGGCTCGATGACGTGCGTATGCACGCCGTCCATGTAGTGCGCCGGGTCGTTGGTGAACTCCGGGAACGCCTGCCCCTCGAAAGCTTCCCACTTGCCATAAAGGAGCGCATCGCGCAGTTTGGCGGGCTTGTTTTGCAGCTCAACGATATACATCTCATCGATATGCGGATTGTCATACACCGTCGCCGGGATGTATTCGCAAATCGATTTCTTGGTTTTCATCTTGCCGTCTTTGCCCATGATTTCCGTGTCTTTGACAACTGTGTGCTGTCCAACGTCCGTCGAGTCAACAAACCGCGCTTTTACCCAGCCGTGTCCCGGCCCGCCGGGGTTGCTGGCGCACCGCACGCAGGGCTTCACCTTTAAATTTACGGGTGCGCGCACGCGCGTCTTGATGTAGTTGTACATGCCTTCAGAAAAATGCGTCAGCTCGTCGAAGTACAACCACTGAATCTGTGAGCCTTGATACTTGAGCGTGTCGCCCTCGTCGCTCAGATGGCAAAACCGCGCCACGCTTCCGTTGACAAACTGAATCTCATGATTGCCTGCGTAGTATTTGCCCAGCTCTTCCGGCACAATCGACCGCATGGTTTTGATGAGCGTCTGCTCCAATTCCGGGAAAGTGCGTCTGAACAGATATGCGCTCGTGCCCGGATATTTCAGGCAGCGAATGAACGCGTCCCAGCAGATGGCGTAGCTCTTGCCGCCGCCCGCCGCGCCTCCATACAGAACCTCGTTGCTTCTGCTCGCGTGAAACGCTTTCTGTTTGGGCGTAGGCCGATAGTCAAACACAATCTGGCTCATTCATCCTTGTCCTCTGGCATGTTCACTTCAAACCCGCCGCCCGCAAACGAAATGCTGATATCCTGTTTGTCCTCCTTCGGCGCTTTGATTCCCGCCCGGTCAAGCACATCCCGGCTCGCATTCTGCCACAGGTACTGATATGCAGGTTCGTATTCCGTGTTGAGAATGTCTTCGTTGCGATCCAGTGCCTTTTCCGCCTGTTCAAGGATTCTCAGTTGAGCCGTGGCAAGCCGCGCCTCCCGCAGCTCCTTCATCCTGTCTGCAAACTCTGCCCTGTGCAGTGCGTTGTAAATCGCTGTTCGGCTGACGCCGTACGCTTCCGCAAGCTCCGTGACCGTTTCGCCTTCATCCACATAGCGTCGCACGACCTCGATGCACTGCTCGTCTGTGATCTTCTGACAATTCGGCGGCGTTCTCGCCTTTTTCTTAGCCATTCCAAAGCCTCCTTTTTTCTACCGTTCCCTTGGATATAAAAAAATTCTGAAACATTGCTCTGTCTCAGAATTTTTTTCAGATGTTTTTGATTCGTTTTTAATTCTGCTTTCTGTTTTGCCCCGGTGGGGACACGCCCGCAGGGCGGGGAGGCATATGAAATCGCGTAAAGCCCCGCGCACAGGTGGTCAATTCGGGGTAGGGGGTGGCCTTTTCCGAAATCTGGTTTCAAAATCTGCCCCCTCGCACGCGCACGCAAACGCAGAGAGGAAAACACCCCTTGCCGCGCCATTGCGGGTTATAATCCCGCAATCTATCGGTCTGCAATCTCAACAATATATAGGTTTCACGGCTCTCTTGCGCTCTCCGCGTCATAATCTGCGGCATAATCTCCCGCAATGCGTCCCGCGCCTTATCGCTCCGCCTCATTATATGCGCGCCCCGCGTCGCCGTAGGTGTGCAGCGTGCGCGCCCTCCCCCAGCCCCCGCGCAGATCGCCGAGTGGTGAAGCCTCCGCGCGTCGCGTCGTCCTCCTGCCTGCTGGTCTCCGCCTGAGCGCGTCGCGTGCCGCACGGCTTGTCCAAAATCGCGGGTAATAATAAGAAGCGACCGCACAGCGTCCCGCCGTACAGCCGCTCAAGGGTCAAACGTCCGTATAATCGCCCGTCGGACGCGTGGACGAAGTCCGCGACCTCGTCCCCGTCGTCGAGGACGATTATACAATATCATATCGTCAAGCATGCCACAAGGTGTCACACCCTGACAGACTATGACAGACTTGTGCAAGGGGGAGCGGACGAAGCGAACAAAAAGCCCCGGCGAGCGTGTAGCCCGTCGGGGTTGTCTCATCTTATGGGGTTACATCTCCGGCAGTTGTGGCCGCTGGAGGCGTGAAGCCGTCGCGTTGCATGCGATCAAAGCAAGCTTGTATGACGTACGCTTGCACGGATTGCCCCGCCTCCGCAGCTGCTGCACGGATTGCCCCGCCCTTATCCTTGGGCGGTCTAATCATAATGTTATCTTGCCGCCGGTTGTAAGCGGCATTACCGCGCTTTTGCGCCTCTGTGCATGGCATAAGATATCACCTCCACTTGTTGAGAAAAGTATACCATACGCTGGAATTCACGTCAATGTGTACATTCTGCACAAAAAAGCGAATTAACATTAACGTTAAATTTGGTTATTATTCCGGGGTTGCATTTTTTAACGTTAACGTGTATCATAGAGCCATCAAAAGGACAGCGGCCAAGAGCCGCGACAGCCGCCGACAGGCGGCAGAAAGTGAGGAACATTATGAAAAAGTATGCTGAAATCCTGGAAGCTATTACCGCCGCCCGTGCTGGCATAGTTGACACCGCAAAGAGCGAAAAAGATCTCGCCCGAAAAGCAATGTTAGTTGCTCGCAGGTCCGGAACCGACGCCGAATTTGACGCGGCCGAAGCCGAGTATAAAGCCGCGGGAGAAAAATTTGCGGCTGAATGCCAGCGAAACGAAGACATTGAAATGACGGTTGAAGTGCTGAAGGACAACGCCGCGCATGCGTTCTTTTCCGAATCCATTGGGACTATTTGTAACATTTGGAACACATACGCAGGCAAGCCCCGCGGAGAAAAGACCGCGGAGAAAATCCAGAAAGAAATGCTTGCGGCTCTAGGCGTCCGAATTTGGATTGATAATAATTATAATGATGCAAGGATAACTTGCTATTTCGGCCGCGAAAGCAAAGCCCCTTTCCAAAGCCTGGAATTTGGCACAATTTGCGCCAACGGGGAAAAGGTCCCAGCATTGGTTGACAACAAAGTCCAGCCTTTAAGCGCCGACATGTTCTGCGTCTATAATTGCGGGGCTTATGTGGACGACGTTGCCGCCCACGTCCAGGCCATCCGAGAAGCGCATGAAAAAGCGCTTGAGGCCGAAGCCGCTTTATCAAATGCTGTATCCGCCTATAACAGGTTGACACGCGGCCGCATGGCGCAGGCATCCACCCGCGGAGGCGTTAACCGCCGGTTCATTGTTTGATGGCCACTCCCGCCCGGCTCTGGCTCAGTGAGCGAGGTTTTCAGAGCGCCCGACATGCGGACGCTCTACAAAGCCCCGGAAAGAGGCCAAAATAAGGAGGAAAAACCATGAAAGATTATTACAAAATCCCCGTGCACGTCAAAGGCTGCCGCACCGAGTACGGAAGCGGAAAGCATCGTTTAATCATTGACGCTTGCCAGCTTGCCGATGATCTCTATGAGGTCATCACTATGCGCCCCGGCGGAGAGGCTGTCGAGCTGGTGCGTGTGACGACCGAGATCGAGGCTCGATCTGTGTATGACCAGATGGCAGACCGTTACGCCAGTAGCGCCGAGGCCGTGCCCATGTCTCCCGCGATGCTCCGCCTTGTCGCCGCGCTGAAATCAGCTGCCGAGGCCGGATGCGCTGCGCTGACAGGAGATGACGGAGGCATAAACAATTTTGACGCACCGGCGGTGTACCTGCCGCGAATGACCGAGGAGCAAGTCAAAGCCTGTGCGAAGGCAGCAGATATGACCGTCTCTGCGTGGCGGCCGGTCAAAAAACGCATTTGGGTCTTTAATGTTCCGTTTGGCGCTCAGGGACTCGATCGCACCAGACAGGCGATAGCGATGACCGCGAGCCTTTCTGCGGCAGGCTATGACGCACTAACATATTACCAAATGGATTGATTTTATCGAGGTTTTCCACCCTGCCCGGCTCAGGTTGGACAGGGAAGAAAGCCCCGGCAAAGGGCTACAAAGGAGGTTGACCACATGATCTGGATTTTGATTTCCGCATGCGTCCCCGTCCTCAGCTACTCGCGTTATATCGACTAAGGAGGTCATCACATGGACAACGCTTTCGCTTTTGACTTCTTCATCTACTCCCGCCCGGCGGGGGAGAAGCGTTTTTTACTGACCGACTTGGCACGTGGCACCGTCGGCATGGGCAAGGCTTACGCCCCGCGCTACCGCAATGAGCAGCTCGACCAGCTCAGGCAACTGCTCGACCTTGCCGCCGCCACCTATCCCGGCGCAGTCTTCCAAATCCGGAGGCTGGACGGAAAAACCGTCGTATACACGACGCACTGAGCGAGGTTTTCCACCCTGCCCGGTACATCTGGACAGGGAAGAAAGCCCCGACAGGCTATTCTACGCCAATCAACGTTGATGTTGTTATCCCGTTGGGATGATGATATAATACTTGTATAGCCCCCAGCAGGGGCAGAAAGGACAAAACCATGAAGAAGTACTGTGCAGTCAAAGGAAACACCTACATCAGCTGCGGTAGCCGCCGCAAAGTTGACGAGTTTATCGCCGCGAATCCGGGCTACAGCCCGGAAGAACACCACGAATGGAAGTCCTCCGAGATGGGCTGTGTCCTTGGCCATAGCAGGGGCACCATCCAGTCGGAAACCGGAATCGAGTGGCCGCTGGAATCGGCAATCAAGAACAACTGGGAAAAGATCATTCGGGCAGCTCGGATGTTTGGCCTTTCTGGCTACAACATCCAGAGCGTGCGCATCCAGCGGAAAGGATCCAGGTGCATCATCACCATAAAGGGCTGGAATTGCTCTGAAATCCTTGTGGGCTTTGACCCAAAGCAGAATTGGTCCGAAGAGAAATTGATGACCCGCACCGTCACCTTTGACGGCGTGGAAGATGGTGACCTGCACGCTGATGATTTTATGGTTGGTCTCGGCAGCGGCGAATAATAAAAAAAGGCCTCCGGCATAGCCGGAGGTTTTATTGTTTTTTCTTTTCCCGATTCGCGCCGCTGACATCTGTTTCCGTTTTGTACCGCGTAATGAGTTCTTCCCGCAATTTTTCCGCCGCGTTGTATGCATCTTCCGCCGTGTCAAACGTCCCTTTTGCGTGATACTGCTTGCCCTTATAACACCAAAAAGCCCGGCTTTTAGCCGGGTTTCTTTTGGCTGTTCGCCGCTCGGATGATCTCCGATTTGTATCTTCGCGCGGTTCTTTCGGTCACGTTTGCTTCCCTCCACGCCGCTTTCAGTGGCATATCGTCGATGTAATACAGCTTGAGAAACGCCCGCATGCCCTTGATATAGTCCCCCTGTTGAGGCTGGTACATGATGATCCTGTCCAGCGCCCGCAGCGCTTTCTGTTGAGCGTGCAGAAAAGCCGCATGCTTTTCATGCAGCTTTTCTTGCGCGTTTTGCTCTTTGATGATTTCGCTGTCCAGCCCCCGCGCCGCGCCGTGCTGTCTGGGCATCCCGTCCATATCGGCGTGTCTGGCGTTGCGATTGTCGTATCGCTCGCGCTCTGTCCGATACTCATAAGCCGCAAACCAGCAGTCAATCAACGCTTTTGCGTCCTTTTTGTCGGCTCGCATTGCGCCGCCTCCTTTTCGTTTCGCCTCTTGTCCAGCCATGTGACGCCGACCGCCATAGCCTGCCACATGTCCCCGGCAAAGCCATAAAATACGTCCGGTTCTTTTTTTGTTCCCTTCCCCGTGGCCGTGTCGTAGCGGGCGAACCGCTGGATCAGCGACGCGCGAATCTGTCCGTCTGCGTGGGCAGGCGTGCCAGGCGGCAAAGGCGGCAGCCCGTTTTTCTTCGTCGGGATGAGCGCCGACCGCTCGTCCCGGCGGAATATCCAGTCCACGCCAAGCCCCCGAAGCGCCGCTTGTCGCCCAAATTGTCCCATCCACTTGATGGTCTGAATGGTGCTCGCTCCCATCACCGCGCCCGCCGCGCTCCTGTCCCCGCTGGTGTATCTCGGCTCCATGTCCTCGATCACAACTACATCCACCCCCGGCGCGTCGGCAATGATGGCAATCATGGTTTCGTTGTCCACTTTGTCCGCGCTCAAAATCCGGTAGTTTTCGTCCAGCAACACATACGCGCTTTGCGTCGTGCCCGGATCAATGGCAAGCAGTTTCACTTTTTCCTCCTTTTCTGCTGGTCTAGCCAGCGCTCGTGGTTTCTCTTCGCGCCCGTACCCTCTATGCAAGCCGTGTAGCGGTTTTCCAGCGCTTGTTTTCTGCCGTCGGCATACGCCTTGTATCTCTCGCATCCCGCGTGGCAGCCGACCGTGCGGCTCACACAGTCGCGGCATGGCGCGTTATTCATGGCTATCACCTGCCCACAGTGTTTCCCGCCTTTCCGCGTCCGTCGGCTTGCGCAACCAGCAACGCCATTTCTTACCGTATTGATTTTTGAACAGATAGTAGTCTGTCACATAGGCAGGTGAATATATGACATCATCTGATTCATCATCAAAATACATCGAAACTGCAAAAATGGCGCATGTGGTTTCTTCATCCTCGCATTTGTACGGCTCGAATTTCAATTCGAGCCAGTGGATCGTGAAATCGAATGCATCCTTTTCGGCATTTCTGACCTCTTCCAGCGTCAGCACGCGGTTCTTCGGCTCTGCGCGGCGCGACGACACAGCTTGCAGCCGTTCTTCAATTTTGGTCTGCGACGTGTTTCCGATAAACTCAATTCGCGGCGATGTGCTTTCGCACGTCACACATTGATACCAAGCCGAGAAGAACTCCTGCTCGGTTGTATGCGGAAGAATGTGGATTTCCATCCCGTCTCCGCAATACGGGCATTTAGGTGTTTCGCTCATCGCTTCCCGGCTGATGTAATCACTCATGTTCAGCCCTCCGGTTCCATACTTCAGCAGCTTGTTCTTCCGTGTCGTAAATATGCACACCGCCCAAAATCCCGCCATCGCACTCATAGCTTGCAATCGGGCATTCCGGGTTTTCCTCGTGAGCGTGGTGAAGCATAAAGCCAAGCCCACTATAGGGATGTTCTCTATATGCCTCATCATGCAGATTTCCTTCGTCATCGCACAGAACAAGGCTAACTTTACCACCACAAAACGGGCAGGGCTTCAATTTGATCTCGTCAGGCGTTTTCATCGCTCTTCCTCCTTTTCCTCTCCTTTTCGATTTCTGCCAGAAACGCCGTCCACATCGGCGCGTCCTCCGTGTCTCCAAAATTGTCAGTCTCGGCGATATCCCGCGCCATCACATACAGCGTATTATCTCTCAGCGCCGGCAAGAACGGTTTGATAAAGTTCATCACAATCCGCGGCGTGTAGGTGCGCCGCCCCAGACAGTAGCGCACCGCGCAGATGCAGACAAGGCTGAAGTCCTCGGTGTTGGTGATCTTAATCATGGGTGGCCTCCTTCGTCGGCTCGGGCAGCGGCATCACCCTGTTCGTCATCGCGTCCTCATGCTGCCGTAACCTGTCGCGTAGATGCCCATATCCGCTGAGCGCCGCGTATACCGTTGCAACAGGGCAGTTATCAAAGACACAATCGAAGAGAAGCTCGTCCTTTTCCTCGTCGGTCATGGTCTGGTCTGCAAATGCCGAACATCCAAACTCCGGACAAAGCTTTTTGAAGCAGAAATCCGTAATAGGCATACCATCCGTGCCATCATCACTGTAACGGATGTAGCTCCACCCATCTTTTCCGTAGACCAAATTGAGCATCACCTCGAAATTGCCTTTCGGGTTATCTGTTACCATTTTCGGCAAATCGAAAACGGATTTCTTTTGATTCTCACTCATAGCTTTCATCCTCCTTCGGCGGCTTCTTTGCGTCCTTCTCCGCCGCCAGCTTTTCCAGCATGTCGGCGGCTTGCGGATTTATGATGCTGCCGCAGTCGTAAAACCCATAAAGTGCGCAACCTGTGCAGCTCGCGCTACCGCAGAGCCTCAGCGACTTGGCCAGCTCTTCCGCGCTCAACTGCGGAATTTCGGGCTTCTCCTCCGCATGCTTGCACACCTCCGGGTGTTCGCTCGTCGGGCATGCATCGCCGCGATACGGACACTCGCCATTGGTGCAAACGCCTTCAAAATCGGCGTACCATTTACATTTCATCGGCTATTCCCTCCCATCAAAACGGCAGTTCTTCGTCGTCCACCTGCGTAAATCCGCCAAAATCATTGTGCGGTTGCGGCGCATAGGCCGTCCCGCTGTCTTTGCTCGCCGCCGTCGTGTATGCCCCCGGCGCGCTCTGTGTGCTGCTCTGCTGGTTCTGCGGCGACAGGAACTCCACCTCGTCGGCGACGATATCCCACGCCGTCCGCTTGCTTCCATCCTTCGCCTCGTACTGCCTCGTCTGGATGCTTCCCGTCACGGCCACCTTGCGCCCTTTGGCAAGATACTTGCCGCACAGCTCGGCCAGCTGCCGCCACGCGATGACGTTCAGAAAATCCGTTTCCTGTTCGCCGTTTTCTTTCTTAAACCGCCGATTCACAGCGACGGTAAAATTACAAACCGAGATCCCGCTCTGCGTCGCCCTCACTTCGGGGTCGCGTACCAGATTGCCGATCAAAACTACCTTGTTCATGCTCGTCTCTTCCTTTCCTCGCTTGCTCTTCTCATTCTTTCGATCATCTGCGCAACGTTTTCTTTCTCCTGCGCGCTGGCGGGCTGTCGCGCCGCCTCTTTTCTGTGCGTCTTGATCCGCGCTTTCTCTTCTTCGCGCCGCCGTTTGGCTTCCAGCGCCTTTTCCTCCCTCGCCGCCGCTCTGCGTTCCATCTCTGCGCGGCGCGCTTTGTGCGCCTCTTCTATCGGCTTCTGCGCCACGCGGAAACAGGTATAGCTGCAATACCAGTCAAACGCCGTCCCCGTGTGCGGTTTGGCGATCTTGTAAGCGTATTTTTGGTTGGCGATGCAAAAGGTTTTTCCGCAGGTCTTGCATACCTTCGGCGGAATCGTTGTAAAAGTCTCCGTCCCGATCATGTTTCTTCCTGTCAGCATGGCGTCATAGCCTCCTGCACAGGCGGAATTTTCCTTTCCGGCCTTTCCGGTGCATATTTATTCAAAAAATAGAGCTGCCCCTTTGGCGTGATGACGGTCGTCGTGCTGAGGAACGTTTTTTCGGCGCTTCCAATCGTCCGCTCGATCACCCGCATCAGTCCCATGTCAACGCTCTTCTGCGTCGGCGCGTTCTGGTCTTTGGCGTTGGCCTTGATTACCCAGCCGTCGCGCCGCAGAATTTCGTACAGTCTCCGTTCTCCGATATCGTATCCCCGCTGATTCATCAACCGAGCCAGCTGACGCACGAGAATGTCCCCTTCCGCTTTCTGCACCGTCTCCGCAAACAGCACCTTCGGTGCGTCGGCCTTGATCTTTTCGTTCGCCGCTTCGAGCTGCTTGTTCCGCTCGGCAATCTTCCGCTGCGCAACCATCAGCGCGTTTGCCAGCAGCTGGTCGTCGTCCATCGTTTCCTGTCCGGCGATATACCCGCCCGTCTTGCGGATCTCCGGGATAACCTCGTGAGTAATCCAGCGCTTGAAGGCTTTCGCTTCGGGCTTGCGGCTGCTGAGAACAAGCGCATACAAGCCGGATTCGTTGACGGCATTGGCTTCGTCATTGCCTCGACTTAAGCCCTTAATTGAAATAAGGGCATGTTCATCATCGTCTAAACGTGCACAGGCATTCGTGCTGTTCCCCAGCCCCAGCGCCCTACACACATCCGCCGCAACAAACCACGGCTCGCCCTCCAGCGTCACGGCGCGCACGGCGCCAAACTCGTCCTTGCGGAAAATCGTTACGTTGTCCATTATCCTTTCACTCCTCGTCAAAATTGACCACATTGCTCTGAAAATACTTGTGCCGCTCTTCTTTGCTCATCCCGCGCAGTTTCGCGGCGTATTCGTCCATTTCGTCCAGCCCGGCTTCCAGATTCAGTGCGGTTTGTCCGGCGGCGATCATCTGCCTGTCGCGCTCAATCCGCGCCCGAACGTCGCCCGGCATGCGCCGAATGGTTCTGTGCTGTTCCGCCCGCGCGGCATAACTCCGCTGGAAGTTGCTTGCAAGCACGCTTTCGCTCACGCCGTCGTCGCTGACCGCCCAGTCGTGGAGCTGGCTCGGCGAACCGACAACCTCCCGCACCACTTCCGGCAGCTCGGCAAACCGTTCTGCCGCGTGGTAGGCGCTGTCCTTCATCGCCCGTTTCACCAGCCCCCATGCGCTTTGCGGCGTCAGCTCAAACCCGTTCACGGCCTGATTGATCGTGTCCAGCTTCTCCCGGATCTGCCCAATGCTCGGCGGGAATCCTTTGGTGTCGTTGGCGATAAAAGCCTTCACCGCGTCGCCGACAAGGCTTGCGTCGTCGTCGGCGAAGAAGCCCAGCCACGCGTTGGTTGTCGCCTTGACGTCGTTTGTGCTCAGTTTGGCGTAAAACTGTGGGTAGACCGCGCTGATGATCGCCAAAATATCGCTCATCTCCCGAAAGGTCATTCGCATTCATCCCCTCTCAGTCCAAGCGATTGCAGCGCGAAGGGGTTGTTTGTCAGCGCTTGCGGCGATTCTCTCGCCGTATTCTCAGGCGGCTTGTCCCTCCAGCTGTACCCCGCCGCCTTTTCCCTGCGCAGAATCCCGCCGACGTATCGCCAGTTCCGGCTTTTTTCCGGCGCGCCTTGCAGCTTTCCGATGGCCTTGAGCAGATTGTCCGCCCCGTGTTCCGCTCGCAGGCTGTCCATGCAGTCCTGATCGGCCAGCGTAGAGGTAGGCAGCCCGACACGCCGCGCCGCCGTTTCCACCTCTGCCCGTTCCTGCCGGATTTCCCGCAGTTCGTCGTCCGTCAGGTCAAAGGGGGTTTGGGGGTTACTACGGACTACGTATTCCTGTTCTTGCTCTTGTACATGTTCTTGTTCTTGTTCTTGTATATGCGGGTTTTGCTTGCTTTCGCTTTCGTTTGCTTCGGTTTGCTTGGCGTTGCTTCGGTTTGCTTTGTCTTGCTTTGCCGTGCTTCCGCCTTTTCTGCCGTTGGCACGTTTGCTTTCAAGAGTTTCGGTACACTGGTCGATTTTGAGCTTGATGGTGTCCCAAATGAGCCATTCCCGCGCGCTCTCTTCAAAATCCGGCTCTTCTCCGCGATACGCATAGGCCATCATGGCCATAAAAAGCCGTCCGCGCTCTTCATCCGTGTATCGCCTGAGCATGATTTCAAAATCGGGGAATACTTTGAGATAATCCAGCATAAGTTTTGTCCTTCCAATCCTGTCAATTACAGGTTTTCTCCGTTCTTCCAGCGCTTGAAGCAATCCCAGCACATCTGCGCGCCGCTTTCCCTGTACGTATAGTCTGCGACTTGCTGCGCCGTGCGCACGTTTCCGTTATTGTCTCTCAGCTCGGTAATCGCCTTTTTGCAGGCAATGCAGATCAGCTTAGGCGGCTCATTCTGCGCCGTGTCAGGCTGCTTCGCAGGCTCAGGCGCAGTTTCCTCCGGCAGATCTTCGCCGGAATAGATGTACAAGCCGAGTCCATGACGGGCAATCGCTTTGGTGATGCTGCGCTGTATGGCCTTGTTGACGGCAGTAGACGTAATCTGCCCCGCCGGAATCGGGTTGTTGCGGTTGTCCATAACCGGCAGATACTCGATGGCCTCTTTGCAATAGTCGTTGTCAACCAGCGTAACGCCTGTCTTAACCCACGCCGTTTTCCCGTCCGTGAAATAAATCCGTCCGCCCTCATCCTCGTAAACGGTCGAATAGCTGTCCGGATAAAGCTCCATCAGCTTCTTCCACGCCCAAGTCCACGAAAGATAAGAAAGATTTCCCTTTTTTTCGACATATTCCGAACAGTCAATTTTAGCCAGCTCGGAAAAACGATTTTTTTGTTCTCCCATGATTTACTCCTCGTCCATCGGGTCAGGCACGAAGGGGTTGCCCCCGTCGTCCCAGTCCGATAATGTCCCGTAGTACGGCCTGCCATAGCCAATAGGCCGTTCGTCCGTCTCTTCGCAGCGGCCGCAGCCGTCGCACTCATCCTTGATGTGTATCACGCATCTGTAACTCATCTTTTGCCCCGCTGATAAATCGTCCGCGCACCCGGCGCGGAATCTGAATCGCCTCGTAGCATCCATCTTTGAGCGTCTGTATCGCGTCCAGCACCTCCGGATCAAGTATGTCCAAACTGTCCGCGATAAACCCGTTCACCACATTCCCCGCGCGAATGAAGTCTTCACTCGTGAGCATGGCTCCACACGCTTTCAAAAATCTGGATTGTGTTGTTGGCTAATCCCGTCCCATTCGGAACAATGTCTCCTTTGTCGTCATGCTCGTAGTCCCCTTTTGGGTTGCGCCTGTACGTCTCTCCCAGCCCAAGCACCTCGTCGATGTCGCGCTTGAGGTCTGTTATCGTTTCGAGCAGTTGCTCGTAGCTCATTTCACCCTCGATAAAGGAGAGGTCAAGAGCGTATCGGGGCTTTTCCAACTCGTCCAGAAACGCTGTCAGCTTGATAGCGTCTCCCTCCAGCGTGAAATTCGTGATCCGTCCTCCGTTCATCCGTTTTCGCTCCTTTCTCCCACTTCGTGCATGTTCCGCCGACGATACACCCGACGCATGCCGGGCTGATCGGCTGGCTCACCGGCCGGCAGTGCGCGCACGTTGCACATACCCTCTCGCTTTTCACGCTCTGCCCTCAGCTCCTCTCCTACGCGCTTTGCCATGTAGCAAAGCGCAATCAGCAGCGCGCTCAAATCCAGCGCCGCAAGCGTCGTCCATACCATGTCAGTCATAGCGTTACCTCCAGCCCGATTGCCCGGCAGATGTCCCGATACGCCTGTATCGGCATCGCCTCCGGCATCTTGAAATATTTGCAGACCGTCGCGCGGCTGATTCCCGTGTCGGACGAGATCTCGTCAAGCGTCATTCCCGCATGGTCTTTTCCAATGCGCAGCTTGTCGCGGATGGCCATGTTGCGGTTGCTGTCCGCTTCCGCTATCCGCCTTTCTTCCGTCAGCGCTCTGACCTTCGGCATAATCATTCCTCCCCGGCTTCCACAAGCTGTCCGTTTTTGACCATGTACCACATGTCGGCCTTGATCTTTTCGCCGTCTACCTTCGCCGCCACAATGCCGACCGGAACAAAATGAGAATCCTTCACTTTCCACTCGGCGATTGCAATCCAATTTCCAACTGCGGCCTTTACTTTCCCGTCAATGCCAGCAGACATCACCACGCTGTCCTTTCCGCTGCTGGCAAGCTTGGCGTAGTCACCGCTGCTGGCAAGCTTGGCGGAGTCACCGCTGCTGGCAAGCTTGGCGTAGTCACCGCTGCTGGCGAGCTTGGCGTAGTCACCGCTGCTGGCGAGCTTGGCGTTGTCACCGCTGCTGGCGAGCTGGGCGTAGTAACCGCTGCTGGCAAGCTTGGCGTAGTCACCGCTGCTGGCAAGCTTGGCGGAGTCACCGCTGCTGGCAAGCTTGGCGGAGTAACCACTGCTGGCAAGCTTGGCGTAGTCACCGCTGCTGGCAAGCTTGGCGTAGTCACCGCTGCTGGCGAGCTTGGCGTTGTCACCGCTGCTGGCGAGCTGGGCGTAGTCACCGCTGCTGGCGAGCTTGGCGTTGTCACCGCTGCTGGCAAGCTTGGCGTAGTCACCGCTGCTGGCGAGCTTGGCGTAGTAACCGCTGCTGGCAAGCTTGGCGGAGTAACCGCTGCTGGCAAGCTTGGCGTAGTAACCACTGCTGGCAAGCTTGGCGTAGTAACCGCTGCTGGCAAGCTTGGCGTAGTCACCGCTGCTGGCGAGCTTGGCGTAGTCACCGCTGCTGGCAAGCTTGGCGTAGTCACCCGAATTTGTGCCGCCCTCTTTTTTGACGCGTTCCATCGTAAAATCGACAGACGCTTTTACGATATCTTTGATGCTCAGCTTCGCGCCGATCTTGATCTTCCTGCCGCAAACCTTCGTGTCTTCCGGATGATGTTCTTCGAACACGTCGTCAAGCTCGACCTCGTGGTATACGCCATTGCAGATGTCGTAGTAGTTCAGGCAGTCCAGCGGGTCAAGGCACGCGTGGAAACCTCTCTTGCAGAGATATGCTTCCGGCTCCTCATAGGTCTCGCCCTCCTTGTACTGGAACGGCTTTCCGCCGTTCGGCGTGCAGGTCATGTCCTTGTTAAACCCCTTGTAAGCTTTCATGTTGATTTTCCTTCCTTTCTGTGTTATACTTGTGGTGCGATTATTCTTTGACCTTTCGCCGTCGGCTTCTTGTACAGGCCGACGGCCTTTTTTTACAAAGACTGATACAACGAACAAAAATTACATCCGCAGCTCAGCGTCAGCATGATGTTGCCGATGATTTGCAGCGCGCTTTCTCCTGCGAGGATGCAAAGTACCGTCAACTCCGCGCCAACAATCGCCAGCACAGCGCTGATGATCGTTAGCGCCATTTTGTATTTCATTGGATTGCCTCCCATATCAAGAGAGCTTCCGCTGCGAATTAAAAAGTGCCATGGCTTCCTGTACGTCGCCGTCCAAGGAAAACC
>ENA-UEQW01000521-UEQW01000521.1-human-gut-metagenome-genome-assembly--contig:-NODE-521-length-36182-cov-13.491816_pt1 | contig 36182 bp, 35 predicted proteins | sample MGYA00242947_ERZ507947 | MGnify/ENA primary metagenome ERZ507947 (study PRJEB26167, sample SAMN06115421) | human gut metagenome | host: Homo sapiens | place: China:Guizhou | collected 2015-03-17... | reverse complement strand
TATCGCATGGGAATCAACTATCTCTATGATAGCCAAGTACCTGATACAGTTGCGGCAGAGTAAACTTTGCCGCAAAGGGTGCTGTCAACCACCCTATGATGTAACGCCACTTGAGACAGCAATGTCTCTTGGGGTTAAAGGTCGGAGGAGCTATCCGCTACTACGACTGGGCAGTTACAAGCCCATGGCCTTTTGGCCGTGGGTTGTTGACTCCGTTATCCCAAGGGTGCGGTAAGCATCTTCCTCAGAAACCCAGCCATCCTTTTCAGCGGATTTCCAGCCTTTTTCCGCTTCATCCAACAGGCGGCGCATGGCTTTCGCCTTCATATATTCGGCATTCTCAGGCGAAGCCAGAAACGGCAGGCCCTCCGTGTTTAGGGATTGCTGAATGAAGATATTAACGGCATCGGTAAAGGAAAGGCCCTGGCGGGCGTAAATCTCCTCCACACGCTGTTTGACTTCTGGATTGATCCGCATTTGAAAGGTTGCGGTCTTAGGCGCAGATGTGACATTGATCGTGCTCATAGCATTCACCTCAATCTCAGTATATACCAAAAATCAGAAATGTCAATACAACGTCACTACAATTTGGGGGCGAGGGGGACTTGGACAACAACTGGATCGTAGAAAATCTGACCAACGCCTTTGGCGTCTGGACCAGTAAAATGACGGAAATGTGGTCGCTGCTGACGGAATCGCCCCAGACCTTCAAGGGCGGCACCATCTGGCAGACCAGCCACATTTTTTCATCCATTAAAAAATTGCGTTGTTGAAGTTTTTACTTCCGCATACTAAAATGATGGTAAGCCCCTGCTCTTTTTTGAGAGCAAACAAACCTATAAAGACGCGTCAGCAACGTTTGCTCTTTTTATTAGCCCGATTCTGTGCTGTGGTAGATATACCACAAGAAATGTTTCGACCGGGATGAACGCTGAACATAGAAAGCGGAGGTACTGTATATGTCATACCCGAAGCCATTGTCCGAGAAATCACTGAAACGCCTGTACACACAGGCGGGGTTATCAGCGGAAGCGCGTGATTTTCTGCATTCCCTGTTTGCCGCCTGCGCAAATCTGTATGGAGCCATCGCCCTGCGCGATGTGTGGTCGGTTTATCAGGAGTTAAAAAGCGAAGCGCCCCGTATTCGCCGACAGGATCTCGTTGCTTTTTCCGCCATCGTCCGCCGGGAGGTACAGCCCTATCAGGTTTACGAAATCGAAGAACTGTACACGGAGGAGCCTCACAACAATCTGGATCGGCACATCGTATCGAAGGAACTGATTGGCACCGGTTATGGCAAGATGTCATCCTTCTATGTGTTGATGGAAGGACTCGGCGATCATCCGTACTGTGTTCCTGACAATTTCCTCTCTTATGCGGCACCGCCCGCATCGGCAGAGGAAAAATCACTGGCGGATTTTATTGAAAATCTGGAATCTACCGCAGCAGAATGTGCGCCAAGACAGCGCAAAGCGTATCCCAACGAAAATCGTGGGAAGAAGCTGGGGACGTTTTCGTTCCTCAATTTGAGCGAGCGGTTTGATCTGGAGTATTATAAAAAAGTCCCTGCCACATATTCCGCTCTGCTGGAAGAATACAGCGGTACAGAAGCGGAAAAAATCATGCGTCAGCATAGATGGGATGAAAATATTGGCCGTCTGCACACAACGGAAATCATTCAAAACCTGGAAAATGAACTGCATGAGGTCGGCGTCCGCCTGACGGAAAAGCAGCAAGATACGCTTATGCGGCTCATCGTGCAGTATCACAATGGAAGCCGCTTGTGGTGTCTGCGCGGCTGGAAGCCAAATGAGCTGGCAGATATGCACGGCAATTCCGGCGTTCCAAGCATCTCGTTCGGTCCGGGCCTTCAGCAGGCTTTTGCTGACGGAATAATGGACAAGGGTGATCTCGTTCGCAAAATACAGGAACTGGGATGGAAGGTGATGGAATGAGTGCCGCAGATAAAATCAAGGAAGCGGACTGGAGACTTTTCAGATCCCGTCTCCCCATCTGGCAGGAAGCCTATATGGAGCGGTTGAACCGCGAATATATCGCTCTGCTCTCAGGGACCGGCTCCGCATCCGAGAAATTCTGGGAGCTGGAAAGACGCATGCGCGAGGACAAAAGGCGGGGTGGCGTGGTGATGCGCATGAGCCGCAGCAATATGGAGCTGAACCTATTGAGCCTGCTGTCTGACGGCGTGATCTCCACTGCAGAGCTCGATGGGTTCAGCGAGGAACTGCGGGAAAAGCTGGCCTTTGTGCTGCGGGATCATAGAGACTGGGACCATGGCAACAGTTGAGCAAGCGCTTGCCCGTCTGCAAAGATCCGCCTTCCGCGCAAAGTTCCATTTGAGTGAGCAGGACAGGCAGTACATAGCGGACAAGGGTATGGAGACCATTCAGCGCCACGCTGCCGACTTCGTCAGAACGCGGCTTGCACCGGCAAGCATCCCCAATGACGGCAAGCAGACGCCGATGCGCGGGCATCCGGTGTTTATCACCCAGCACGCCTGCGCCTGCTGCTGCCGTGGATGCCTGCATAAGTGGTATCACGTCCCGGTAGGACGGGAACTGACGGAGAATGAGCAGGAGCGCATTGTGAAACTGCTGATGGCATGGATCGAGCGACAGCTTGACTGCGATATGAAGTGAGAAGGGGAGGCCGCGGGAATGTGTCCGTGCCGGTTGGAGCGGGTTTCCTGGTCTCTTGACGCTTCCGTTTCTGCTATGATCGCATACGATCTGATTTTCGGCGCTGCCGCGTTCGCCGGTCTGTGCGCTGGGGTTTCTGGCCTTTTTTCCCACATCGAGCAGATCGATTCCGGCCTTCCCGCAAACTGGGGCCGTATTCTGAAGGACCTTGCCATGATCCTCGTTCCGGCGTTTTTCATGGCTTTGCCGCTCATGCTTTTGTGATCTTCGCATATCATATATCCCAATTCGATCTTGCGGCCCCGACTGTCCAAACCCCGCGTTTTCAAAGGAGGGAGGATACGGAAATGCGAAATGGAATTGGGAGTATCATATGGACAATACAATAAGGGGGGATGGCTGCTCTCAATGGATAGGGGCAGCCGAAATTTATGACGCGATGTAAAAACTGTATGCGCACGCTTGCGCTGGCTTTGACACTGGTCCTGTCTCTGAGCATAAGCGTCCCCGCGCGGGCCGCCGTGGACGAGACCAACGCCCACCGGCTCAACGCGCTGGGGCTGTTCCTCGGCACCGGCAGCGGCTACGATCTGGGCGGCACCGCCACCCGTTTGCACGGCATTATCATGCTGACCCGTATGCTTGGCGAGGAGGACGCCGCGCTGTCCTTTGACGGCCCCTGCCCCTTCTCCGATGTGGCGGCCGGAAAGCCCAGCGCCTATACGGGCTACGCGTTCGCGCAGGGCTATACCACCGGCGTGAGCGCCACGACCTTTAACCCCGGCGGCGCTCTGAGCTTCAAGCACTATGTCACATTTTTACTGCGGGCATTGGGCTACGATGACGGCGCGGGAGATTTCACCTTTGCAACTTCTCTGGATAAAGCCGTGGAGATCGGCATGATGACCCACGCCAGCGCTGACTGCATCCTCCAGAAGCAATACGCGCTCTATCGCGGGGATCTGGTGGATCTGTCCGTCAGCGCCCTGACGACGCCTCTGGCTGACGGAAGTGCCACCCTCGCGGAAAGCCTTGCGAAAAAAGGCGTATTTACATGGGAAGAAGGCCGGGCGCAGGGCCTGATCGGCGGCGGGCAGGAGTCTTATGTCCATTCTTCTCTGCGGAATACCGGCACGCCAAAGCCTGAGCAGAATGCCAGCTCCGGCGCTGTGTCCCGTGTGACAAAGACCTACGCGCTGCCCTCCGGCTCCGTCAGCGCCGATGTGATCACGGTGGACACCTCCGCCCCCGGCGTCAGCGTCCGGGCCGCCATGGTGAACCAGAAGCTGGGCGCTTCCGCGCCTTTCAGCAGCATCGTGTCCGCTTCCGGCGCGGACGTGATCGTCAACGCGAATTTCTTTGCCGCCTATTCCGGGCAGGATAAATTCCCCGTTGGCCACGTTATGGCAGACGGAACGTTCCTGTATGGCGTTTCCGGACTGACCTCCTTCGGCTTTACCGAATCCGGAGAGGTCTATGTGGGACGCCCCGCTGTGTTTTTCTATGTCAGGGGCGGCAGAAACTCCTGGGCCTGCTATGAGATGAACAGCAAGACCCAGGGGAGCGACCTGTCTGTGGTTTACACCCCGGCGTTTGGCGGAAGCGTACCCATCAAGACCGACGGCACGGCAACCACCGTTGCGGACGGCGTGATCACCGATGTCAGAGCTGTCGCGGCGGGAGAGACCGTGGCGATCCCCGCCAACGGCTACGTCATGGTATTTGGAAGTGACTTCACCTCTACCGCATGGTACCGTGAGCCCTCTGTGGGAACGTCTGTGACGCTGACGCCCGGACTGACCGATTCCGACACCAGCGGCTTCCCCATGGAGGAGATCACCGCCATGGTCAGCGGCGGCCCCCGTCTGGTTGAAAACGGCGCGATCTGCACCACGCTGGAGCCGGGCTTCCAGGAGGCGCGCTTTACCTCCGCGGTAACGTCCCGCACCGCCCTTGGCAAACTGGCGGACGGCAAGCTGGTCATCGTCTCCACCGGCTCCGCTTCCATTCAGCAGCTTCGGGAGCTGATGCTCCAGTTGGGCTGCGTGGAGGCGGTCAATCTGGATGGCGGCGGTTCCACCGCGCTGGCCTATCAGGGGAAGCTGATCCGCTCCCCGGGACGGGAACTGACGACAACCCTGCAAATTTTTACCCACTGATCTGTTGATCGAAAGCCCCGGCGCTCTGCGCCGGGGCTTTGTTATCGCCGCGGCTCAGCGGCGAAGTTCGGCTTTATAGGCGGGAAGCTTTTGCCGGACCTCTCCGAAGGATCACGGCTTCGAACTGGGTCGGATTGCAATATCCCTTTGCGGCCAGTTCTTCTACAAACGAACCGGCGTTGACTTTCACGACCTTGGAGACAGTACCACAAAAATAAACCTTTTCGCTCACTTGCGGTAGCTGTCTTGTTTTTCGGCGCTCAGGCCCCGGCTGCTCAGCCCAGAAAGGACATGGCAGCCAGAAGAACTGCCAGAAAAGCGAAGCTGATGGCGGAAAAGAGGATGAGAAAGTGCTTGGCGCCGCCGGGAACGCGGCGGGTGTATTCCCGGAAGGTGATGAGGCTGGCCAGAGAGGCCACCAGCGTTCCGGCGCCGCCAACGTTGACGCCTACCAGAAGGCCGCGGGCATCCTGCGTGAAACGGCTGAGGAGGATCGCGGCGGGGACGTTGCTGATGATCTGGCAGGTGAGGGCGGAGATCAGCATGGTCCCGTGGGATAAGAGCCGGACAAACAGCATCCGCACAGGCTCCATCCGGGCAAGGTTGCCCGAAAAGGTGAAGAAAGCGGCAAAGGTGGCCAGAAGCCCCCAGTCCACGGACTTCAGCGCATGCCGGTCCAGAAACCAGAGCGCCAGAACGATGACGGCCAGACCGGGACCATAGGGGATCAGCCGCAGCACCATAGCGACGGCCAGACAGAAGAGCCCACCGTAGACCGCGGCCCGGCGGCGGTCTACAACGACCTGCGCCTCCGGCACCGTAAGCCGGTCCTTGGGGAACAGCAGGCAGCACAGGAGAATGAGGACGGTGGACAGGATGAAGGGCGGCAGCATCACGGAAAAGAACGTCCCGGCGGGGATGCCGTAATAGCTGAAGAGGTAGAGATTCTGCGGATTGCCGAAGGGGGTGATCATTCCGCAGAGGTTGGCAGCGCAGTTCTGGAGAATGAACAGCAGCGCGGCATGCTTTTCCTGCCCGGTGACGGAAAGGACGAACCAGCCCAGTGGGAGAAAGGTCAGCAGGGCGGTATCGTTGGTCAGGAGCATGGAGCCGAACATGGTGATGATCACCAGTGCCGTGCATACGCCCCGGACGGTGGAAAAGGTGTGTACCATCCGTTGGGAAAGGGCGGAAAAGACATCCAGATCCCGCAGCGCGCCCACCACCGCCAGAACGCTGAACAGGCAGGAGAGGGTCTTGAGGTCATAATACCCCAGATATGCGCTGTCGGGAGGAACGAAGAAAGCGGTCGCTGCCGCTGCCAGCAGGGAGATGACCAGCATGGCGTTGGCGCGGCACCAGGATCGGATCGTGTGCATAAAAAGCTCCTTTATTTAGAATCGTCAGGAATCCTGCGCGGATACTTGCCTAAAGAAGATAGCACATTTCTTCCTGATTTACAACGGATTCCCTTTACCGGTTTTACCGGGCAGGAGCATACAGCACAGCCCGCTGCCGGAAAACAGTGGGCTGATGATCCCCGATGCAGCATAGCGGAAGGCGTTTTCCGCCAAAAAACGCTCGAAGGGGAGACCTTCGAGCGCTTGCTATGATCTGCTTTGGCTCATTCGCCGCAGCCGGGGCAGCCCTCGCAATCCGTACAGGCTGCTTGCTTTTTCTCATATTCGTACAGCGTTCCCTCAGTCATGTGTGACAGCGCCGCAATGCGTTCATTCAGCATATCCCACATGCACATGGGCAGGTGGTCACGATGCCCGCGATGGAGCGTTACGCATTCAAAGCAGTTGCCATGGTGCGGGCACTTCCCCTGACAGGGACAGTGATCCCCGCTCTCCCGGACCTGCTTCAGAAACTCCTGCTTGACCTTCCATGCCTCCTGCTTTTGCCCACGGCGATCAAGATCGTTTTGCAGAATGGCCAGCTCATTTCCATCGATTTTCATGATCGTTTCCCTCTTTTACTCATTTACTCTTTTGCTCGGGTGAAATGATTGTAGCAGAGCTTTACAGGATCCGCAAGCTATTCCTGCATGACGGACTTCCCTGCACTTGGAGTGGAAATGCGATTGAGAATATGTCCGCCGCAAGCCCACTCCGTAAGGGGTGGGTAAGGCGGACTTTAGGATACTGCTTGATTTTGCTTCAGATACGATATAATTGAAACGTCAACAAGCCCTACGATATGGACACGCAGCTACTTTGTCAGCACTGCCGGAAATGTGTTCAGCGAAACGATTCAGCGCTATGTGGAAGAGCAAAAAACTCATTGAAGAAAGGAGGCAGCGTCATGGCAAGAAAATCTTCCAGCAAAAATTTGTTCGTCCTGACGCTGCCGCTCCGATGTGAGGCATGGCAGCATCGAGGTACAGACCTACGAGAAAAACGAGAAATTCTTCTTGCAGATGGTCAATGACTGCCGGGAGGCCGTGCGGTTCAAGGACGGAATTCCGGTAACGGACCGACCGGGCCACGGCACCGGCGTGAGCAGTATCTGCGCCATTGTGGAGCGGTACGGCGGGCTTTACAGCTTCTCTGTGAGGGAGGGAGAGTTTGTCCTGCAACCCTCACTTTGAGGGCCAAATTACATTTCATGTCATTTTGGGGACGTTTCATGCAGAGACGCCCCTTTTTTCTTTTTCTCGGTGTATGATAACAACAGCAAGAAACCCCACGAAAAAACACAGATTAAGGAGAAAAAAAGATGAAAAAGATTCTTGCACTCTTGCTGAGCCTGATGCTGGTTCTGTCTCTGGCAGCCTGCGGCGGCGACGACACCACCGACACCCCTGTGGACGAGGAGCCCGTCGTGACCGACGAGGCAGAGACCCCCGCTGAGGACGAGGAAGTCCCCGAGGGGCGGATCACCGACGAGCAGCTCGCCGACCTGACCGCCGCCTACAACAACGTGGCCGTCCCTTACAACGAAATCGCTACCGCCGTCAATGAAAACGGCTGGATGAACGACGAACAGACCGCCACTGAGATGAAGGCGCTGAGTGACACGCTAGGCTTCATCGGCAAGGGTCTCACCGAGGACATTTCCCTGCTGGACGGCAGCGACTTCGACGCGCTCATCGACTACCTGGAAAACGAGTTTCCCCCCGCGCTGGAGGAGCTGAGCGAGCGTGTCTCCGTCCCCTACGAGGCGGGCTAAATCAACCGAATGAGAGCGGCTGGCTGCCGGGGCATTGTCCAATGAGGGCGGCTCCGGCGGCCATCCGCTTTTTAGTAAAGAACAGGGGGTATTTTCTATGACGATCATCGTGATTGTGCTTGTGCTTGTGCTGCTGGCCGGCTGGATCATTTCCACCCAGCGGAGGCTGGTGGTCATGGACGAGAACGTAAACAACGCCATGAGCCAGATCGGTGTCCAGCTCTCCTCCCGCTTTGACGCGCTGACCGCACTGCTGGATCTGGCCAAAGGGTACGCGGCCCACGAATCCCAGACGCTGATCGAGACCATCAAGTCCCGCCGCAGCGTCATCACCGCCAAGTCCACCCCGGAGGACGTGCTGAAGCAGGAGGGAGTCATTTCCGAAGCTTTGGGCCGGATCTCCATGGTGGCGGAGCGCTACCCGGAACTGAAGGCGGACAAGGGCTACGCAAAGTGCATGGACGCCGTGGACAGCTACGAGAAAATGGTGCGTACCAGCCGCTTGATCTACAACGATTCCGTCACCAAGCTGAACCGGGAGCTGCGGCTGTTCCCTACCAGCCTTGTAGCCGGACTTCTGGGCTTCCGTATGCGGGACTATCTGGAGCAGCGGGAAGAAAAGGCAGATATGCCCAGCATGAAGTGATGAAACGGCTGATGATCCTTCTAACGGCGCTGCTGACGGCGGCGCTCTGCGCAGCGCCCGCTCTGGCGGCGAACCGGGTGGAGACACTGACTACCGACGTAGCCCTCCGGGCGGACGGCTCGGCCCATGTGACCCAGGTATTTTCCGCCGACACGGCGGAGGGCACGGAATTCTATGTGGATCGCATGGACAGCGGCTGTCTCACGTATTCCCGGTTCGCCGTTTCCGACGAAAACGGCCCCTACGCCGTTTTGCCGGATGGCCAGTGGGATATCGACGCCTCCTTTGACGAAAAGGCGGGGAAGTGCGGCCTTCTGGAGATCGACGGCGGCGTGGAGCTGTGCTGGGGCATCACGGAATACGGCAGACATGACTATACGGTGTCCTACGACATCGGCGGCCTCGCGGGGGCCTATTCCGACGCCGACGGCTTCAACTACCGCTTCATCGACCCGGACCAGTCCATTTTCCCCACATCAGCCAGCGTCACCGTCCGCATGGAGGACGGTACGCCCCTGACGGACGAGACCTGCGATATTTGGGCCTTTGGCTTTGACGGACAGATCCAGTTTGAGGACGGCGTGATCCGGGCATGGACGGAGACACCCCTGGAGGGCAGCCGGTACATGACCGTCATGGTCCGGCTGGAAAAGGGCTGCCTTTTGCCCGAGCGGCAGGAGACGGGGGCCTTTCAGGCCGTTGTGGATACGGCCCTCCAAGGAAGCGACTACGATACGGAGGAGGAGCCCATCACCGCGACGGACGTTCTCTGGATGGTGGGATCTCTGGCGGCGGTCATTGGCATCGTGCTGGGCATTTCCCGGCTGGTGAAGGCCCGGAAAAAGGCCAGAGAGAAAAAACGGCTCAACAGCGTGGACTACTTCCGGGACCTGCCCAACGGCGGGGACCTGAATGTTTCCTACGCTCTGGGCAGCGGTCTGGGATTGTGCACCCCGGAGCATTATATGGCGGCCCGGCTGCTGCGTTTGGTCACGCTGGGCAGTCTGGAACCGGAAACGGACGGCCAGGACCGGATCTCCTTGCGGCTTTTGCGGGAGCCTCACGGCGGGGATGCCTATGACGAGGCGTTCTATACCTTTTTGGAATCAGCCGCCGGCGGCGACAGAGTTTTACAGGAGCGGGAGTTGGAACGCTTCTGCGAGGACAGCCGCCGGGGAAAGGCGCTGGACGAGCTGCTGACCTCCTGCGAGCGGGAGGGGCGGCTGACCCTGTTCCGAGGGGGCAGCCTCCGAAGCAAGCGCTGCAAAAAGGCAAAGGATCTGACGGCGGAAGGACAGCGCCAGTGGCGGGAGCTGCTGGGGCTGAAGCGCTATCTGCTGGACTTCTCCCTGCTGGCGGAGCGGACGGTGTCGGAGACCGTGCTCTGGCAGGAGTACATGGTGTACGCGGTGCTGTTAGGCATCGCCGAGCAGGTGTTGGAGCAGGTGCGGACCCTGTATCCCCGGCAGCTTTCTCAGGTGGAGAGGTATCAGCGATGCCTGCGCGGCACGAATCGATATAACCACTATCTCTATGCCGCCGTGGCGCGGCAGCGGCAGGCGGCTCAGGCGGCCCGCAGCGGGGGAAGCGGCGGCTTTGCCTCCCTTGGCGGTGGCGGCGGCTTTTCCGGCGGCGGCAGCGTGGGGACCCGCTGACCGCCTTTGACCAGATGTTCTTTTTTCTGCCCCATGGGGCAAATATACAGGAATAGGAGAATCACTATGGGATTATTCAGCAACAATAAGAAGCTCTGCCCGATTTGCGGCAATCCGACGCCCCGGCTGCTGTCCACGAAGATCGACGGCCAGCCCATCTGCAAGGAGTGCGACAGCAAGATCGATTTGCCCGCCGGGGCCGTGAACCAGATGTCCCTGACGGACTTCAAGAAGTATCTCATCGATTTTCAGGACAATCAGGCCTTGCAGGCCGAGTTTACCACCACTTACCGCTTCAACATCGGCTTTTGGGGCTGCTCCGTGTTTCTGGATGAGACCCACGGCCTGTTCCGCATGAAGGAGGACAGCGGCTGGGTCTTTCAGGGCAAGGAGCTGAAGTCCTTCCGCATTTCCGAGGATCGCAGCCCCCTGTTTGAAAGCGGCAGCGGTACGCTGAAGTGCACCGCCAGCGACGTTCCCGCCCGGGTGAACGCCATGGCGGACACCATCGCCCGGTTCCACATGGAAAAGCAGGAGTTTGAGCGCCGAGAGGCCATGGAGGGCCTGCGCCGCTGCATAGACGAGACTAACGAGGAACGCCGGGAGCGGGAGCGGACCAACGATCTCTACCGGCCCCGGTTCGACGTGCCCGCCCCTGTCAAGGAGTTCCGTGTTGAGCTGACGTTGGACCACCCCTATTGGAAGTCCTTTGACGAGAAGATCTCCGCCCCGGAATTTGACCGGGACTATCCCCGGGCCGAGGATTACCTGCGGACCTACCGGGAGCAGACGGAGGAGCTGCACCTGCTGGCCTCCAAGCTGATGCGGATGATCGACCCAAACGCGGGGGAGACCCGGATCGGCGGCGGGGCGCAGAGCGTACAGGCGGCCCAGCCCACGGTGACGCTTCCCACAGACGCCGTCAGCGAGATCCAGAAGTACAAGGCGCTGCTGGACGCCGGCGTGCTGACGGAGGAGGAATTCTCCGCCAAGAAGCGTCAGCTCCTGGGAATTTGAGGGAGGAACGCATGAAGAAGATTTTATCTTGCCTGCTGGCAATGGCTATGGCCCTGTCCCTGGTATCCTGCGGCGGGTCGGAGGACGTCTCCGACAGCGCCGGAGCGGAGGGGGAGAGCTGGGCGGTCTACTGGTACCTCTGCGGCAGCGATCTGGAGAGCAACGGCGGCTTTGCCACCATGGATCTCTCCGAAATGATGGAAGTGGAACTGCCGGAGAATGTGAATGTGGTCATCGAGACCGGCGGCGCGTCCGTCTGGCAGAACGATGAGGTGGACCCCTCCAAATTGCAGCGCTGGCTCTATAACAGCGAGGGCCTGCAGCTTTTGGAGGAGAGCGAGACCGCCAACATGGGCGACGCCCAGACGCTGTACGAGTTTTTGGACTTCGCCAACACCAACTATCCCGCCGACCGGGTGGCTGTGACCTTCTGGAACCACGGCGGCGGCAGCGTCAGCGGCGCGGCCTTTGACGAGCTGCACGGGCTGGACTCTCTGGACCTTGCCGAGATGTATCAGGCCTTTGACGCGGTGTGGCCCGCCGACAAGGACGACCCGGCGCTGGAACTGATCGGCTTTGACACCTGCCTGATGGCCACGGTGGACGTGGCCGCCGTGTTCCAGAACTTTGCGAAATACTTAGTGGCCTCCGAGGAAGTGGAGCCGGCCAACGGCTGGCTGTATTCCAGCTGGCTGGGGGCCTTGGCAGAGGACCCGGCTATGGACGGCGCCCGGCTGGGCCGCGCCATCTGCGACAGCTACTACGAGGGCTGCGAGGCCGTGGGGACGCAGGATCAGACCACCCTCTCCCTGACGGATCTGAGAAAGCTGACGCCGCTGCTGGAGGCCTACGAGACCTTCGGTCAGGAGGCGCTGGCGGCCGCGGCGGAGGACCCCGCCTTCTTCGCGGAGCTGGGCCGCGCCGCCGCCCAGAGCGAGAACTACGGCGGCAACACCCGGGAGCAGGGCTTCACCAACATGGTGGACATGGGCCATCTGGCCCGGCAGACGGCGTGGCTGCTGCCCTCTGCCCAAAGCGTTTCCGACGCGCTGGCGGACTGCGTGCTCTACAAGGTGGGCGGGCCCTACCGGGCGGAGGCCACCGGCCTGAGCTGCTACTATTCCTATAACGGCGACATGGACGATCTCAACGGCTATCTCACCGTGGGCGAGGGCCTTGCCTTCAAGTATCTCTACGCCTATGAGCTGACCGGCGAGGTGGCGGAGGGCGGCGAGGACTATCTGGCGGAGCTGGATATCCAGGAGCTGCCGGAGCGCATGACCCTGCCGGAGACAGGCTGGGACGGCGCGCCCATTCACGTCACCGATGACGGCATCTCCTATCTGGAGCTTGGCCCGGAGGCCAACTCCGTGCTGGCTGGGATCGGCTTCTCCCTGTTCTATGTGGACGAGGAGACGGATCAGATGCTCCTGCTGGGAACGGATAACGACATGAACGCCGATTGGGACAACGGCGTGTTTTACGACAACTTCCGGGGCGTCTGGGGCGCGCTGGACGGCAATCTGGTGTACATGGAGCTGTCCTTCGACGGCGAGGACTACAACCTCTACTCCGTGCCCATCCTCTTGAACGGCGAGGCCTACAATTTGCAGGTGGCCTATGAGTTTGACACGGAGGAATGGAGCATTTTGGGAGCCACCCAGGGTCTGGACCCCTCCGGCATGGCCAGTAAGGAACGGCGGCTGCTGAAGGAGGGAGACGTGGTCACGACCATCTGGAAGCTGGCCACCCTCAGCGGGGACGACGAATTTGAAATGTATGCCGCCGACGAGGTGACGGTGACAGCCGACACCGCCTTCGGCGAGGCACCGCTGTTCGACGGCACCTATTCCATGGTCATTGAAATGCGGGACGTGGCGGGCAATTACGCCTATTCCGACGCTGTGAGTTTTGAATGTGTGGACGGGCAGGTCACCTCCACCACGATCTATGAGGACTGAGCGGGAGCCGCCCCTTAAGTAGACAGCGGCAGGCATCGCTGCTCGCTCCAAGCCGGGATAACTTTTAGCGTGTCAAAAAAGTCTTTTCTCTCCACTGAACCAGTTTTCAATGGCAGAATTTGCCCGGGGCGAAACGCTCCAACACGGCTGCTTTGTGCGAGAAGTACCATCTAAGCTCTCGTGCTGTACAAAAGCGGAAAGCCGATTTTGAAAAATTTGTTTTGGGCTTTTTGGGAAAACAATTTCTGCGCTTGCGCATTATGGCGCAAAACATCGAGGGGGCTATAAGCCCTCTCGATGCTTTTTTAATGAGGCAAAAACCCATTTATCCCCCGAAAAGGTGGATACAGATGCCATGTAGCTTATCCCTGCCGCAGCAAATCGAACAGAGTGTCATTAAGGAAAAACTGCTTTTCGCCGGGGTTCGTAAAATTTCTTCCGAAATTCAAAAAAGCTCTTGCATCGTACACCGGTGTACGGTGTATGATCTTATCGCGAAAAAAGAGGTCGGATGCAAGTGGATACAGGGGGTGGAGACTGTCGATAAAGTGGTAAATTCTCCGCGACGGTAGGGAAGGGTGTGTGCGGGAAACCTAAGAGAGGTTTCCTGCACCATTGAAATCAAGTATTTTCAGAACTTGCAAAAGTTCTGAAAATAAGGGCAGCGGGGAGAAAAGAATTTTTCGACACGCTGACCGTTGGCCGGAGCCGCTCCGATGACATTTCATGTCGAAAAAAGGACGTTTCGTGCAGACGGCCCCGCAAGGCGCGGAAAATATGCTACACTGGATCCGTCAACCTGTAAAAGTTGCCCGGGGGCGCCCCCGGGCCCGTAGGGGAGGCCCCTACGGGAAGCTCTCTGTCCGTGGGAGGTCAATTCGGACGGAGGAAAAAAGCGAAGGAGGAAACCTATGAAGAAGCGTATCTTGAGTTGTCTCATGGCGCTGGCCCTGTGCCTGACGCTGCTGCCCACGGCGGCGCTGGCAGAGGAGACGGAGGGGACGGCGCAGACGTCCCCGGCCATGGAGGAAGCGGCAGACCCGGCGAACGGGGAAGCGAAGCAGGAAAACCAGCCTGCGGCCCCTGAGCAGGAGGGCCAGTCTGCGGAAGCGAAGTAGGAGAGCCAGTCTGCGGAAGCGAAGCAGGAGAATCAGCCTGCGGAACAGGAAGAACAGCAGGAGGACTCTGCCGCAAAGCAGGCCGTGGCCGCCGTGCAGGCGATGATCGACGCTCTGCCTGACGCGGCGGATCTGGACGGCATGGACGATGCGGAGGCCATGGAGGTCTACGAGGCGTTTCAGACCGCCTGCGAAGCGTATTATGACACCCTGTCTGAAAAACAGCGGGAACAGCTGAAGAACACGGAGAAGCTGGAGGCGCTGTCCGAGCGGTTCAGCCAGCTTGAGACGCTGGCGGCGGGGACGCACGCGGCGCAGCACTTCCTCTGCGGCGGGACCGTTTGCAACGAGAAAGGCCATAAGAAGGAAGAAACAGAGATCACCTTTAATAAGTGGCTGGCCAGCACGGCAAGCACGGGGTATACACTGGTTGTTGGCCAAGGAGACGAAACTGGTGGAACTGGGCAGAAACCGGTGAACGGTAAGTATGTTTTGAGCGGCGGTAACTATTATCTGAAAACGGGTGTGGATGGCTTTGAAGCCAATGTTAAGGTCGAGCATCCCATTCAGATCAAGGGCAACGTCACCATCTGCCTGAACGGCCAGACGATCGAAAGCAATGCCAAAGATCAGCCCGTGTTTGAGGTCGTATCCGGTACGCTGACCTTGACGGACTGCCAAAGCAATAAGGGCAAGGTCACGCACTTCTCTGACGGCACCGGCAGCGGCGTGGAGGTCAACGGCGGCAAGTTTAATCTGTACGGCGGCAGCATCACTAAAAACACGGCAGACAACGGCGGCGGCGTGTATGTGTACAACAGCGGCGAATTTAATATGTACGGCGGCAGCATCACGCTCAACACGGCGGCCAAGGGCGGCGGCGTGAAGGTCGACGGCGGCAAGTTTAATCTGTACGGCGGCGAGATCGCCGACAACAAGGCGGAGGGCCAAAACAGCCTCGGCGGCGGCGTGTATGTGGTGAACGGCACATTCACCATGAGCGGAGGCACCATCAGCGGCAATACGGCGAACTCCACTAACGGCGCTGACGGCGGCGTGGGTGTGTACAATGCCGCCACGTTCAACATGAGCGGCGGCGAGATCACCGGCAATACAGCCAGCAGCTTTAGCGGCGGCGTGGGTGTGCACAATCTCGCCACGTTCATCATGAGCGGCGGCACCATCGGCGGCACGAATTCCGGCGATGCCAACAATGCGAAATACGGCGGCGGTGTGAATGTCGGCAACAACGGCAAGTTCAACATGAGCGGCGGCAAGATCAGCGGCAACAAAGCCACCGAAAACGGCGGCGGCGTGTATATGGACGGCACCACGTTCACCGTGTCCGGCGCGGCGGTCATCAAGGACAACAAGAAGGGCACCGCCGCCAACAACGTGTATCTGCGCGGCAATAAGTACATCACCATCGACGGCACACTGGACGGTGGCGCAAGCATCGGCGTGACCACGGAGAAAGAACCGGCTGCGGGCGGGTCTGTTATTGCCATCGGCAAGGACCTGACCGCTGGGGACGCGGAGAAGTTCAAGAGCGATCTGGGCGGGTATGCGGTCTCGGTCAATGAAAGCAAAAACGGCCTGTTGCTGGTAAAGACGCACCGGCACTGCCTCTGCGGCAAGGCGGACTGCAACGGCAGGGACGATCATTTAAAGCAGGAAACCGATTTCACTCCTTGGACGGATGCTCTGGCGAAGGCGCAGAACGGCATTGATAAGACCGCTTCCAACTCCCTGCCCAGCAAAGAAGGAGGCAAATACTATCTGGACACAGATGTGACGCTGACCGAAACTTGGACGCCTGCCTCCGGAACGGTGCTCTGCCTGAACGGTCACAACATCACGATGAATGGCAGCAAGAAAGCCGCCATCTACGTGATCAACGCCTTCACCCTCTGCGACTGCAAGGGTGGTAAGGACGCATACGGCCAGATCACCCACGCTACGGGCAAGACCGGCAGCGGCGTGTATGTGAGTGGCAACGGCAGATTTTATATGTACGGCGGCAGCATCAGCAACAACACGACGAACCTCGGCGACAATGGCGGCGGCGTGTATATGGCCGGTGGTCAATTTACCATGTACGGCGGCAGCATCACCAAAAACACGGCGAAAAAGGACAGCCAGAACAACGGCGGCAACGGCGGCGGCGTGTATGTGAACAGCGGCACGTTCGACATGAACGGCAACGCCAGCGTCAGCGACAACACGGCGACAAAAAACGGCGGCGGCGTGTATGTGGGCGGAGGCACTTTCACCATGAACGACACCGCCAGCGTCAAGGACAACACGGCGTCCGACAACACGGCGGACCAAGGCAATGGCGGCGGCGTGTATGTGTACAGCGGCACCTTCGAAATGAACGGCAGCGCCAGCGTCAGCAGCAACAAGGCGACGAACAGCAAATCGGAGAACACCACCTACGGCGGCGGCGTGTATGTGAACGACGGCACCTTCACCATGAACGGCAACGCCAGCGTCAGCGGCAACAAGGCGACAAACGGCGGCGGCGTATATGCGTCAGTCGTCGGCAAGTTCAACATGAACGGCAACGCCAGCATCACCGGCAACACCGCCAACGGCGTGTTTGTGAACGGCGGCACCTTCACCGTGTCCGGTGAGCCGACCGTCACGGGGAACACAGGGAAAAGTGGTAGGGAAGATGATGTCAGCAATGTGTATCTGGCTGGCGGCGATACCATCACCATCGGCGGCAAACTGGATGCGGGCGCAAGCATCGGCGTGACCAAGGGCGCGGGCGGCGTGAACAGCGTCATTGCCACCGGCGCGAAAGAGGATTACAGCGGCAAATTTTTCGTCGACGACAACAAGTACAAGGTCGGGTACGACGAGACTCACAAGCAGCTGGTGCTGGCAGAGAAGGACACGACCGCCGAGACGCACACGCACTGCCTCTGCGGCAAGACGCATACCGCCATCGGCGACCACAAGACCGAGCAGGAAGTCACTTTTGCCACGGAACTGAAACAGGTAAACGGTCAACTGACGATGGGCAGCCAGCCGTGGAGTGCTAAGAGCATAACTATCAATGGCAGTACACCGAATTGCTATGTACTTCCTGCGGGCAGTTACTATCTTGGCAGTGACCTCGCATTGGATGCCTCCATTTACATCAGCGAAAATGTCCAACTTTGTCTCAACGGAAATAGCATTATATCAAATGGTGATAATGTGGGGAGAGATGTTGTCATTGTAGACACTGATTCCTCTGATGTGTTTACCTTGGCAAATTGCCGGAACGGCGGCAGTATTACGCATGCCACCGGGAAAAATGGCTGCGGCGTGTATATGAATGGTAACAGAACCAAGTTCAATATGTACGGCGGCATTATTACCGGCAATAACAGCGGCGGTGTAAACGTCACTCAAACCAATACGTTCAACATGTACGGTGGCAGCATTACCAACAACAGCAATGGCTATGGCGGCGGCGTGTATAACGGCGGAACCGTCAACATATACGGCGGTGAGATCAGCGACAACACGGCCAGCAACAAGGGCGGCGGTGTATATATGGCGGCTTCCATGGGGAATTACCAAGGCGGTATCCTCAATGTTTCTGGCGCGGCCAAGATCACCGACAACAAAGTAAATGGCGTGGCGAACAACGTCTATTTGCCCGCGAATAAGACTATCACCATCGGCGAGGGCGGTCTGAGCGGCCAAATCGGCGTGACCACGGAGCCGAAACCGGCTGCGGGCACGCCTGTGACGGTCATCGCGAGCATCGGGAGCAACACCGGACTTGCCACCCACGTTGTCTCCGACGATAACGCATACGCAACCGCTGTTAAGGGCAGCACCATCGTGCTGAAGGTCAAGGGCGACGGCGGCACGCCCACCGAGAAACCATACCCGGACTACGCCCGGCCCACGGCAAAAATCGGACTGGTTTACAACGGCAGGGCGCAGGCGCTCATCAGCGAGAGCCACGTCGTGGTGGGCGGTATGATGAAATACCGCTTGGACAACGGCGCTTACAGCCCCGCCCTTCCCACCGCGACCAACGCGGGCACCTACACCGTTTACTTTATGGTCAAGGGCGATGCTGATCACAGCGATGTGCCGGAGCAGTCGATCACGGTAACGATTGCAAAGGCCCCACTCAGCGGCACGCCCGCGTATACGCTCATCACCTCCACCGGCAAGACGCTCGCTGACGCAAATCTGACCGCCGGTGACATCAAGCCTGAGAATGGTCAGATCAAGTGGGTGGACGAGAACGGCGTGGAGCTGGCTGTGAGCACCGAGGTCAAGGCGAACACCGCCTACCGGTGGAAATTTACCCCCGATGATACCTCCAACTACGAGGAGTTGACCGGCAGCATCACGCTGTATCCCGTCTCCACGGGCGGTGGCGGCAGTTCCGGCGGTGGCGGCGGTTCGTCCTCCGACCGGGACAACTCCGACAGCAATCCGATCATCAAGACGGAGACGAAGAACAATAGCGACGGCTCTACCACCAAAACCGAGACCCGGAGAGACGGCTCCGTGACCCAGACCACCACCGGCAAGGACGGCTCTGTTTCCAAGACGGAGACGAAGAAGGACGGCAGTTCCGTCACCGAGAACAAGGCCGCTGACGGCTCCACCGGCACGGTGAAAACCGACAGGAACGGCCAGACCACGGCGGAGACCACCCTCAGCGGCAAGGCCGTGGAGGACGCGAAGAAGTCCGGCGAGGCCGTCAAGGCTCCCGTGGAGGTGGAGGCCACCCGCAACAGCAACACCGCCCCCACCGTCAAGGTGGAACTGCCCAAGGGCGCGGGCGAGACCAAGGTGGAAATTCCCGTTTCCAACGTGAAGCCCGGCACGGTGGCGGTGCTCGTCCATCCTGACGGCACGGAAGAGATCGTCAAAAACTCCATTCCCACCGAGGACGGTATCCAGTTGACCGTGGACGGCAATGCCACGGTGAAGATCGTTGACAACTCCAAGGGTTTCATCGACACCCGGAACCACTGGGCCGAGGACGCCATCGACTTTGTCAGCGCTCGCGGACTGGTCAACGGCATGAGCGCCACGATCTACGCGCCCAACAATTCCACCACCCGGGCGCAGCTGTGGACGATCCTCGCCCGTCAGAACGACGCGGACCTGAGCGGCGGCAGCATCTGGTACGAAAAGGCCCAGAACTGGGCCAAGGACAAGGGTGTTTCCGACGGCGCGAACCCCAACGCCGCCATCAACCGCGCCCAGATGGTTACCATGCTGTGGCGGGCCGTGGGCCAGCCCGCTCCTGCGACTGCGGCCACGTTTACCGACGTTTCCGCTGACGCTTACTACGCGGGCGCGGTGTCCTGGGCCGTGGAGAACGGCATCACCACCGGCGTGGGCGGCGGCAAGTTCGACCCCACCGGCGCCTGCACGAGAGCGCAGATCGCCGCGTTCCTGACGCGGCTGTACGCGGAAAAGTGAGATCAAGACCTCGTATAAAATCCCTCCCCGGCCTTTCGGCCGGGGAGGGCAGGCGTCATAGCTGGCAGCAGCCATGAGACGAGCGTAACGGAACGTTTCATCCTCATCTTTTTTTGAACGCCGCAAAATTCTGCATTTTTCTGGAAAAAGATGTGGATAACACTGGCATAATCTAATGCCGCTTGGAGAGTGCCAAAAACCCTAAAAACCGGCTAGGAACCGTATCCATCAGGACCTGTGCGGCGATATTGACAACGATTGAATAAGCTGTCTGTGTGTCTCCTGCGGAGAGGGGACCGCACAAGCGGATCTCCGAGGTTTTTACGTTGACGGATGAAAGGGAGATGTTACAGTATATCAAGAGAAACCAACACAGACCGAAAAGGTGAGCGTTCATGATACAAATTGGCTTTTGCGACGATGATCTGTCCATATTGAGTGAGCTGCGGGTGCTGCTGGACCGCTACCGGGTGGAGCGGAACGTGGAAATTGCCTCCGCAGCCTTTCAGAGTCCCCTGGAGCTGCTGACAGAGATTGAGCGGGGGACCCGCTTTGATATTCTGCTGCTGGATGTGATGATGCCGGGGGAGAACGGGATCGATACCGCTCGGGAGATCCGCCGGTATGACCAGAGCATGAAAATTATTTTCCTTACCTCCTCAGCGGAATTCGCCGTGGAGTCCTACACCGTGGGGGCCTATTTCTACCAGCTCAAGCCCATCTGGCAGGAGAGCTTTTTCCGCCTGCTGGACTCCGTGATCGCGGAATGTGCCAAAAGCGGCAGTATGAGCCTGATCCTCCGCTGCAAAAGCGGCATCACCCGGGTGGAGCTGGACAAGCTGGAATACTGCGAGGTGCTGGGCAGGGCCCTGTGGCTGCACTTGACGGATGGCACGGTGCTGGAGAGCGGCGGCGGTATGGACCATCTCTGCGAGCAGCTGACGGAACATGACAATTTCCTGCGGATCCACCGATCCTATCTGGTGAATCTGGATCACATCAAGTCCATCGTGCCCAAGGCCATCACCATGGATTCTCTGGCGGAGCTGCCCGTCCCACGGGGAAAATACGCGGAATTGAAGGATCTGTATTTGGAATACGCCTTCCGCAGAAAGCAGGTGTTTCTGACATGACGGTGGATACGATCCTTTATGCGTGTAATACCGTGGCGGTGGGACTGTTCGGCATCGTGCTCTCCGTCGCCTTCTGCAACATCCGGTGGACCCGGCGGAACGTCTGCTGCATGGTTGCTTCCACCCTGGCCATTTTCCTGATCCAGGGAATCGTCTATCTGGGGATCGACCCGGCGCTGGGGTCGTATCTCTACCCCCTCCATACTCATCTTCCTCTGGCGATCACCCTCTGCTTGCTGAGCCATGAACGGCTCTGGCCGGTGATCTCTGTGCTGACGGCCTACCTCTGCTGCCAGCTCCGGCGGTGGCTGGCGCTGGTGTGCGTGTGGGCCTTTTCCGGGGGCGATCGGATGCAGTATGCGGTGGAGCTGATCGTGACGCTGCCGCTGCTGCTCCTGCTGCTGCGGACGGCACCGGCAGTGCGGTCTATTTCCCGCTATTCAGTGACCGTCCAGTGCCAGTTTGGCTGCACGCCGGCCCTGTATTACGCCTTTGATTACCTGACCCGGGTCTATACGAATCTTCTTGCCGACGGAGACCCGGCTGTGGTGGAGTTCATGCCCTTTGTGTGCTGCGTGGCGTATTTGATGTTTCTGGCACGACTGTCGAAGGAGCAGGAGGCCCGGGCCCGTCTGGAGCAGCTGCAAAACAGCCTGAATCTGCAAGTCGGTCAGGCGGTACGGGAGATCGAAGCTCTCCGGGAATCCCAGCAGAAAACCAGAGCCTACCGGCACGATCTGCGGCACCATCTGCAATACCTGTCCGGCTGTCTGGAAAACGGACAGTACGAGCAGGCCCAGCGGTACATCCACGAGATCAACGCGGAAATCGAGGCGGCCCGCGTGGTGACCTACTGCGAGAACGAGGCGGCGAACCTCATCTTCTCCGCCTTCGCGGCCCGGGCGGAGGCCCAGGGCGTGAAATTCTCCCTGCAGGCGGTGCTGCCGCACATCCTGCCCATCTCGGAGAGCGATCTGTGCGTGCTGCTGTCCAATGCGCTGGAAAATGCCCTTCACGCCTGCAAGGGGGCAGACGACAGCATCGAGGTACAGACCTACGAGAAAAATGGAAAATTCTTCTTGCAGGTGGTCAACGATTGCCGGGAGGCCGTGCGGTTCGAGGATGGAATTCCGGTAACGGACCGACCGGGCCACGGCATCGGCGTGAGCAGCATCTGCGCCATTGTGGAGCGGTATGGCGGGCTTTACAGCTTCTCCGTGAAGGAGGGAAAGTTTGTCCTGCGGGTCTCCCTCTGACGGCCAAATTACATTTCATGTCATTTTGGGGACGTTTCGTGCAGAGACGTCCCTTTTTCATGCTTCCCGGTGTATCATGACCATATCAAGAACCAACAGCAGCTTTTCCTGTAGCCGTAGCTATGTTGATAAGAAAAGGAGGGCCATGATGGGAGCATTCAATGATAACAAAGAGAACTGTCCGGTCTGCGAACGTGTCAACGAGCGGCCCTTAACAGAATCTGAGCCGCACGCCGCCGCGCTTCGGGAAAATCAGGCTTTGCAGGCGGCGTTCCAGTCCACATACTGCTTCCGCGCCGACCAGGGGGACGGTCCCCTGTTTCTGGATGAGGAGCACGGTCTGCTGCGCATAGGGGAGGACGGCTGGGTCCTGGAAGGGAAGGCACTGCGCTCCTTCCGTATTTCCGAGGACGGCGCACCGCTGTTTGAAAACGGCATCGGTACCTTGAAGTGTACCGTCAGCGATGTGCCCGATCAGGTGAACGTTATGGCGGCGGAGATCGCCCGGTTCCATCTGGAGCGCCAGAGATTTGAGCGCTGGGAGGCCATGGATGGTCTGCACCGCGCAGGGACCGAGAGCAGCGAGGAGCGCCGGGAACGGGAGCGGACCAACGATCTGCGCCGACCCCGGTTCGATGTATCTGCCCCCGTCAGAGAATTCCGGGTGGAGCTGACCTTGGATCACCCCTACCGGACCGCCTTCGACGCGAGGATCGCCGCTCCGGCCTTTGACCGGAACTATCCGCGGACGGAGGATTATCTGAAGTCCTACCGGGAAAAGACAGAGGAGCTGCATCTGCTGGCTGCAAAGCTGATGCACATGATTGCCCCCGGCGCGGGGGAGACCGAGAGCGGCTTTGGCTGGGTGCGTTCCATGCAGATGGTGCTCAGCCGGATGCCGCGGACGAGAGCGTTTCTCTTCTGAAGCCTAGGCCCAGCCGCCATGGCGGCGGAGGTTGATCGAGCAAAAACGAATACTCTTGGAGATACAAAAACCCGGGCGCTGTGCTTGTACAGCGCCCGGGTTCGTCTCCCTGCTGAAAATGAAACGAGCACTTGCCGGAAGACACAGTTTTCCGACAAAAAGGGGATACAGACGAAACCGGCGAGATGACCAAAGGTGGTCCACGTATCACTTAGAATGCCCAAACTGAAAAGTTTTTTGTTTTAGACCTTAAAAAGTTATTGAATATACAAACTATTTTGGGTATACTATTAGCTGTAGGGAGGCGATACGATGATCAACAGACCGGACTATATCGCGGCAATTGGGCCGTTTATCGACAAGCCGCTCGTCAAGATACTTGCCGGTATCCGTCGCTGCGGCAAGTCTACGATTTTTGAGATGCTGAGAGAGGAACTGCTGCGGCGCGGTATTGGGGAGGACCAGATCGTCTGCAAGCGGTACACGGAGATGGATATTCCCGAGAACAACACCGCCAAGCAGATGTATGACGAGCTGACCGCTGCCATGGCGGGCAAGGGACACTGCTATCTTCTGCTGGACGAGATTCAGGAGATCGCCGGCTGGGAGAAGGCGGTCAACAGCCTGTTGGAAAGTGCGGATGCCGACATCTATGTGACCGGCTCCAACTCCAAGCTCATGTCCAGCGAGATCTCCACCTATCTGACGGGCCGCTATGTGTCCATTCCTGTCTATACGCTGTCGTTTAAGGAATATCTGGACTTCAAGGCCGACAGCACTTTATCTCGCAGAGAACTGCTGGAGGAGTATATTCGCTTCGGCGGTTTTCCCATCATTGCACTTAGCGAATATGATGAGCAAAGCGCTTATCAGATCGTCAACGGCATTTACCACACCGTAGTTTCCCGTGATATTGTCAAACGTCACCGCATCAACAAGCAGGATCTTTTTGACCGTGTGGTGAAGTATATCATCGAGAATATGGGCAAAACCTTCTCGGCAAACTCGATCTCCACCTTCCTCAAAAGCGAGCACCGCAAGGTCTCGGTGGAGAGTATCTACAACTACCTGCGTTGGCTGGAGCAGGCGCTTATTATCTACCCCTGCGAACGCTATGACCTGCAAGGCAAGAGTATCCTGAAAACGCAGGAGAAGTATTATCTTGCCGATGTCTCTCTGAGATACGCGCTGCTGGGTTATAACCGCAAAATGCTGGACGGCGCGATGGAGAACATCGTGTACCTTGAATTGAAGCGCCGCGGCTACGATGTTTACATCGGCAAGAACGATACAAAGGAGATCGACTTTGTTGCAATGCGCCGCGACGAGCGCATTTATGTGCAGGTCTGCGTCCGGATCCCAGAAGCATCGGACCGCGAAGTGGGGAACCTGATGGAGATCCGCGATCATTACCCCAAATATGTTGTTACCCTCAACGAGATGGATACCGGCATCGAGGACGGCATCCGGATTGTCCACCTCGCGGATTTTCTGCTTGCCGAACAATGGTGATCATCTTTCGGCTCATTCGGTAACCGTAGAACCCAGTCATGTTATTTTAGAAAAGCCTACTTGATAATCGTTACTTCGCAGCTTTTTTGTCATTCCATTTACCTGAGTCTCTCGATCTGCTGCCAAAGATACAAAACCCCGGGCGCTGTGCTTGTACAGCGCCCGGGTTCGTCTCTCTTGCCAACGGGAGAGGGAGGTCAAATCGGTTTTTCTGCTTTCTTGCTGGGGTCATTCCATGGGAAGGATCAATTTGCATTCGTCGTGACCACTGGTGCAGGCATAAATAATATTGTATCCCTGATTATGGTCTTCTTCTGCGACCCAAAGCATCCCAGTTCTCAGATTGATTGTCTGGCCGTCCAGAGTAACGGAAGTGAACCCAGGAGTATTTCCGTAGTAGTCGAATTCTTTGAGATAATCCTTATTGATCTCCCCCGTCTCCATGAACTCATATTGGAGCTGGGCGTAATAGCTCCGCACGTTAGCCCAGTCGGTTGCGACGCGCGCCTTGTGAAGCTGTGAACTGAAGGTCGGGATCGCGACGGCCACCAGAACGGCGATGATCGCCACAACGATCAGCATTTCCATCAGTGTAAATCCGTGATTCCGTTTTGCGGTTGGGGTTGTTCTCTGTTTCGTCATTTTGCCACCATTTTCCATAACGTATCGGCGCGGGCCGCCCATAGGGAACAGGGGGCCTGCCGTATGCTCTGTTTTGCCCGGTTTTCGATTCGGGTGTGAGGCGAGCCTGAGTTTTTATTATATGGATAGCACCTGCCGCTGTCAATTCTTTGCGGCATACTTTTCAAATTTTGTGCATTTTGGTGAAGAAAGCGGGTGCTTTGCAGGATCGTTGGACAGTATATGGCGGACATATATCCGTAAATGAACAGCAGCAGCGGCAATTTGCCGCTGCTGTGCTGTAATTTGGAATAACAAGCTTGAGCATCCGAAAGGGGAGAGACCGTCACTGGATGGCGAAGATCAGCTCCGCGGTGCAGGCGGTCTCGCCGTTCACCGTGGCGGTGCAGACGCCGATGCCCACCGGACCCCGGCGCTTCGTGAGGGTACATTCCAGCTCCAGAACGTCTCCGGGGATGACCTGCCGCTTGAACCGGGCGTTTTTCACGCCGCCGAACAGGGCGATCTTCCCCCGGTTCTCCGGCAGGGATAGGATCGCCACGGCCCCCACCTGGGCCAGCGCCTCTAAGATCAGCACGCCGGGCATGACGTGCTTTTGGGGGAAGTGGCCGCAGAAAAACGGCTCGCCCACGCTGACGCACTTGATGCCCTTGGCCCACACGCCGGATTCCCCATCGGTGATGCGGTCCACCAGCGCGAAGGGGTAGCGGTGGGGCAGGATCTCGGCGATCTCATTGGAATTTAACTGCAAGCCCATGTCAGTCCTCCCATTTCTTCAGCAGCAGGCTGCCGTTGTGTCCGCCGAAGCCCAGAGAGTTGCTCAGGGCGTAGCAGATGTCCGCCGGACGGCCCTCGTTGGGCACCACGTCCAGATCGCAGTCCGGGTCCGGGGTCTGATAGTGGATGGTGGCGGGGAGGAAGCCTTCCCGCAGGCTCAGGGCGGTGAAGATGGCTTCCACGGCGCCGGCGGCTCCCAGCATATGTCCGGTCATGGACTTGGTGGAGCTCATGGCCAGCTGATAGGCGTGAGGGCCGAACACGGTTTTCACTGCGGCGGTCTCCCCGGCATCGTTGAGGTGGGTAGAGGTGCCGTGGGCGTTGATGTAGCCCACCTGCTCCGGAGAAACGCCGCCGTCGGTCAGCGCCATGGCCATGGCCTTGGCGCCGCCACTGCCGTCCGCAAGGGGGGCGGTGATGTGGTGAGCGTCGCAGGTGGCGCCGTAGCCCACCACCTCGGCGTAGATCTTGGCCCCGCGGGCCTTGGCGTGTTCCAACTCCTCCAGAAGCAGCACGCCCGCGCCCTCGCCCATGACGAAGCCGCTCCGCTCCGCGTCAAAGGGGATGGAGGCCCGATTGGGGTCCTCCGTCTGGGTCAGGGCCTTCATGGAGGTGAAGCCGCCGATGGACATGGGCGTGATGGAGGCCTCGGTGCCGCCGCAGAGCATGACCTCGGCGTAGCCGTCCCGAATGTAGTGGAACGCGTCGCCCACGGCGTTGGTGCCTCCGGCGCAGGCGGTGACGGGGCAGGAGCACATGGCCCGGAAGCCCGCGTCGATGGCCACCTGACCCGCCGCCATGTTGCAGATGGCGGTGGGGACATAGAAGGGAGACACCCGGTCAAAGCCCTTTTCCAGACCCCGGCAGTGCTCCGCCTCGGTGATGGCCTGTCCGCCGATGCCGCTGGAGAGGATCACACCGCAGCGGTCCGCATCCGCCTGCTCCACGGAGAAACCGGCGTCGGACAGGGCCTCCCGCGCCGCCGCCACGGCGAACTGGGTGAAGCGGCCCATGCGCTTGGATTCCTGACGGCCCAGCAAAGATTCCGGGTCGAAGCCCTTTACCTCTGCCGCCAGCTTCACTTTCTGGGCGGCGGGATCGTAATGGGTGATGGGGCCGATGCCGCACACGCCGTTTTTCACGGCCTGCCAGCTTTCTCCCGCCGTCAGGCCGATGGGGGTCACGGCCCCCAGACCGGTGATAACAACTCTGCGTCGTTCCATGTCGCGTTCCTCCTCACATACTCATGCCGCCGTCAACGGCCAAAACCTGCCCGGTGATGTAGCCCGCGTCCTCGTCGGCTAAAAAGGCCACGGCCTTGGCCACGTTTTCCGGGGTGCCCATGCGGCCCATGGGAATGGAGCCGAGGGCGGCGTTTTTCGCGGTCTCCGTCAGCGCGGCGGTCATATCCGTGTCGATAAAGCCGGGGGCCACGGCGTTGACGGTGATGTTCCGTCCCGCCAGCTCCTTGGCGAGGGATTTGGTCATACCAATGACACCGGCTTTGCTGGCGGCGTAGTTCACCTGTCCGGCGTTGCCCCGGAGACCCACCACGCTGGAGAGGTTCACGATGCGGCCATAGCGCTGCTTCACCATCTGCCGGGCCACGGCCTTCATGCAAAGGAAGGCGCCCCGGAGGTTGGCGGCGATGACGGCGTCGAAATCCTCCGGCTTCATCATCATGAGCAGGCCGTCCCTTGTGATGCCCGCGTTGTTCACCAGAATGTCGATGCGGCCGAAGGTCTTGAGGGCGGCGTCCATCAGGGCTTTCACCTCGTCCTCTTTCGACACGTCGCACCGGATGGCCACGGCCTTGGCCCCAAGGGATTCGCAGGCGGCAGCGGTCTCATTGGCCGCCGCTTCGTTGCCCGCGTAGCAGAGCATCACGTTGGCTCCGCCCCGGGCCAGCTCCAGACAGATGGCCCGGCCCAGACCCCGGCTGCCGCCGGTGACGACGGCTGTTTTTTCAGAAAAATTCATAGCGATGCTCCTTTGAGGGTCTCCGTCAGCTGTTCCAGCTCCGCCGCGGTCTCCACGGCGTACACAGGCAGCTCCGGGACGGTTTTCTTCACAAAGCCGCTGAGGGCCTTGCCCGGACCGATCTCCACCAGCGCGTCCAGCCCCATGGCGGCCATGCGTCGGAGGGAATCCTCCATGTAGACGCTGCTCTGCACCTGCCGCACCAGCAGCTCCGGGATGGCAGCGCCATCGGGACGCTCCGCGCCCAGACAGTTGAAGATCACGGGAACTTGCGGCTCCCGGAACTCCACGGTGCGGAACCGCTCCGCCAGCGCGTCTCCGGCGGGGGCCATGAGGGGGGTGTGGAAGGGTCCGCTGACCTTCAGCGGCAGACAGCGGCGGGCACCCTTTTCCTTTGCCAGAGCCGCTGCGGTCCCCACGGCGGCCTTCTCGCCGCCGAGGACCAGCTGGCCGGGGCAGTTGTAGTTGGCGATGACCACGCAGCCGTGGGCGGAAGCCTCGTCACAGGCCTCCTGCAAGGCCGCCCGGTCCAGCCCCAGCACCGCTACCATGGCAGAGGGCCGTCCGGCTGCGGCTTCCTCCATGGCTTTGCCACGGAAGGCCACCAGCTCCACGGCGGTGTCGGCGTCAAAGACCCCGGCGGCGTGGAGGGCGGAATACTCGCCCAGAGACAGTCCGGCGGCAGCGGCGGGGACGATGCCCCGCTCCGCCAGCAGCGCGGTCATGCCCGCGGCGAAGGCCACCATGCAGGGCTGGGTGTAGCGGGTCTGATTCAGAACGCCCTTCGCATCGGTGAAGGAGACCTCCTTCAAATCGAAATCCACCTGCTCCGCAGCGCTGTCCAGCACGGCGCGGAAGGTGGGGAAGCGCTCATACAGGTCAGCGCCCATGCCGGGGTGCTGGCTGCCCTGTCCCGCGTATAAAAATCCTAACTTCATTGTGCAGCTCTCCATTCGTCCATGATCTGAGCCATCTGCTCCGGCACGGTGGAGAGGGCGTTCACCTCGCCGCCGGCGGCTCCGCAGAAAAACAGGCCGTTCTCCCAATCGCCGTTCCGGGCGGCGATGAGGGCCTTGGAAATGCAGTAGGGGGCGTTTTTGCCGTCGCAGGTGACGATGCACTTCACGCACCGCTCCGGAGGCGGCTGGGTGCCGGCCTCCACCCGCTGGATCAGGGGACTGCGCAGCGCTCGTCCCGGCATCCCCACGGGGCTTTTCACCAGGGTGATGTCGTCGGCCTTTGCCGCTAAGAGCCGCTGCTTGTAGCCCTCGGAGGCGTCGCACTCCGCCGTGGCGATGAACCGGGTGGCGAACTGCGCCCCGGCAGCGCCCTCCTTCATGTAGCGGGCCATGTCGGCGCCGTTTTTCACGCCGCCGGCCACGAAAACCGGAATGTCCCGGCCTGCCTTGTCCCGGAAGGGGGCGATGGCGGTCAGGACCTCCCGCAAAAGGTCGGAAAGGGCAGGGGGCTGGTCCAGCTCCTGCCGGGAGAAGCCCAGATGCCCCCCGGCCTCCGGCCCCTCCAAGATCAAAAAGTCGGGGATGCGGCCATAGTGCCGGTCCCACAGCTTGCACAGCAGCCCCGCCGCCCGGCCGCTGCTGACGATGGGGGCAATGGCGGCGTCGCTGTCGGAGACTTCGGAGGCCAGCGCGGGGAGATCCTTGGGAAGTCCCGCACCGCAGACGATGGCGTCAGCCCCCGCCCGGAGAGCGGTGCGGACGCTGTCAGCATACTGGGTGGTGGCGACCATGGCGTTGACGGCGATCAGCCCCGCGCCGTGGGCCAAGACCTTGGCATGGCGCACCTGCCGGTCCAGCGCCCGGAGGTTGGCTTCAAAGGGACGCTTGGCGAAATCCGGCTCCTGAAAGCCGCAGACGGCGGTGGAGAGGGTCCCCATGCCGCCGCAGGCGGCTACCGCCCCGGCAAGGCCGTCCAGACTGATGCCCACGCCCATGCCCCCCTGCAAAATGGGGAGGGGGAGGGTTTTTCCCCGGATCGTTACCGCCATGCTGCCTCCGTGGCCTTCAAAACGGCCTGACTGCCGGTGTACAGCTCCTCGAAGATCTGACGCAGGGGCTTGATCTCATGGAGCATACCGGCCACCTGACCGGCCATGACGCTGCCCCGCTCCATGTCGCCCTCAAACACAGCGCGGCGGAGACCGCCGAGGGTGACGTGTTCCAGCTCCTCCAGCGTGGCTCCCCGCTTTTCCAGAGCGAGATACTCCCGCGCCATTTTGTTTTTCAGCACCCGCACCGGCCCGCCGATGGAGCGGCCCGTGACGGTGGTGTCGCTGTCCTTGGCCTTCAGAAGGGCCAGCTTGTAGTTTTCGTGGATGGGGCACTCCCGGCTTGTCAGCAGGCAGGTGCCCACCTGAATGCCGCAGGCCCCCAGAGCGAAGGCCGCGGCCGCCTGCCGTCCGTCGGCAATGCCGCCAGCGGCGATGACGGGGACGTCCACCGTGTCGATGACCTGGGGCACCAGCGCCATGGTGGTCATCTCCCCCACATGGCCGCCGGACTCCATGCCCTCGGCGATGATGGCGTCGGCTCCCTGATTCACCAGCCGCTTGGCAAGGATGGAGGCCGCCACCACGGGCAGCACCTTGATCCCGGCAGCTTTCCACGCGGGGATGTACTTGCCGGGACTGCCCGCCCCGGTGGTCACCACCTGAACGCCCTCCTCTATGATGATCTGGGCCATTTCGTCGGCGCAGGGGTTCATCAGCATCAGGTTCACGCCGAAGGGCTTGTCCGTCAGGCTCTTGCAGATGCGGATCTGCTGGCGCAGCAGGTCCGCCTCCAGCATCCCGCCGGTGGCGATGACGCCCAAGGCCCCCGCGTTAGAGCAGGCGGCGGCAAATTCGCCGGTGGCGATGTTGGCCATGCCGCCCTGGATAATGGGGAACTCCGTCCCCAGCAGCTCGTTGAGTTTTTTCATAGTGTACTCCTCAATTTCACGCCATTTCCAGCACCGCGCCGCCCCAGGTAAGACCGCCGCCAAAGGCGGTCAGCAGCAGGCGGCTGCCGGGACCCACGCGGCCCTGCTCCACCAGCTCGCTGAGGACCAGCGGGACGCTGGCAGCGGCGGTGTTGCCGTAACGGTCGATGTTTTTGTAGTATTTTTCCGGCGGAATGCGGTATTTCCGCACCGCCAGGTCAATGATGCGGGCGTTGGCCTGATGGAACACGAAGAAGTCGATGTCCGCCGGGGTCAGTCCAGCCTTTTTCAGCGTGGCGTCCATGCAGGCGGGAACGGTCTCCACGGCGAATTTGAACACCTGCGTTCCCTCCATGGAGAGGACGTTTGGCTCTCCCCGGCCAAGGCCCGGCAGACGCAGGAGAACGTCGTCCCCCCGGCTGCCCAGCACGGCACCGATGGAGGGCCAGCCCTCCCGGCACTCCACCACGGCGGCGGCCGCGCCGTCCCCAAAGAGGATGCAGGTGCCCCGGTCCGTCCAATCCACCACTTTACTCAGGGCCTCCGCCCCCACCACCAGACCGAATTTCCGGGGGGAGGCGTTCAGCAGGCACTCCATAGTGTGCAGGGCGTAGACAAAGCCGGTACAGGCGGCGTTCAGGTCGAAACAGGGGGTGTCCTCCGGCAGACCCAGTGCCTTTTGCAGCAGACAGGCGGCAGAGGGCACCACGGTATCCGCCGAGACGGTGGCCACGATGCACACGCCGATGTCCGCCGGGGTGATCCCGGCCATGTGCAGGGCGTCCCGCGCGGCGCTGACGCACAGTTCCGTGAGAGTCTCTTTTTCACAGCGGTAGCGGCTGCGGATGCCGGTGCGGGCGGTGATCCACTCATCATTGGTGTCCACCAGCCGGGAAAGATCGTCATTGGTGACGGTATTGGCGGGGACACAGCGGCCTGTGCCCCGGAGCTTGATCCCGTTCATGCGTCCTCCTTCCCGCGGCCAAGGGCGCGGAATTTCTGATAGCGCCGTTCCGTCAGGCTGACGGCGCTTTCCTTCAGCAGGGGTTCCAGACAGGCGGTCAGCGCCCGGTCCAGATTCCACAGCGTCCGGCTGGGGTCGGTCTGCGCGCCGCCCTCCGGCTCCCGGACGATGCCATCAATGACCCCCAGCTTTTTCAGCTCCGGGGCGGTGAGCTTCATCAGCTCCGCTGCCTCACCGGAACGCTGGGCGTCCTTCCACAGGATCGAGGCGAAGCCCTCCGGGGACAAAATGGCGTACACGGCGTTTTCCAGCATCAGCACCCGGTCGGCCACAGCCAGCGCCAGCGCGCCGCCGCTGTTGCCCTCCCCGGTGACGACGGCGATGACCGGCACCGTCAGACGGCTCATCTCAAAGAGGTTCCGGGCGATGGCCTCGCCCTGACCGTGTTCCTCAGCCTCCAGACCGGGATAGGCCCCGGCGGTGTCGATAAAGGTAAAAATAGGGCGGCGGAACTTCTCCGCCTGCTTCATGAGCCGCAGAGCCTTGCGGTAGCCCTCCGGCCCCGGCATCCCGAAGTTGCACCGGAGGTTTTCCTCCAGCGTTTTGCCCTTCCGGGTGCCGATGACGGTGACGGGTCGCCCGTGGAACAGGGCGATGCCGCCTAAAATGGCGGGGTCCTCCCGGCAGGCCCGGTCTCCCCGCTGCTCAAAGAAATCGGTGAACAGTCCGTCGATATAGTCCGTGATATTGGGCCGCTGGGGATGGCGGGCCAGCGCCACCCGCTCCGCGGCGGTTTTCTCAGCCATGGCGTTCTCCTTTCCCGTGGAGCTTCAGCAGACGGATGAGGGTGTCCCGCAGGTCCTTCCGGGGGACCACCGCGTCCACAAAGCCGTGCTCCATCTGAAACTCCGCACGCTGAAAGCCCTCCGGCAGGGTCTCGCCGATGGTCTGCTGAATGACGCGAGGCCCGGCGAAGCCGATGAGCGCACCGGGTTCGGCCAGAATAATGTCTCCTAACGAGGCAAAGCTGGCGGTGACGCCGCCGGTGGTGGGGTCCGTGAGAACGGAGATGTACAGCAGTCCCTTTTCCGAAAATCGGGCCAGGGCCGCGCTGGTTTTCGCCATCTGCATGAGGGACAGGATCCCCTCCTGCATCCGCGCCCCGCCGCTGGCGGCAAAGAGGATCAGGGGCAGCTTGTTTTTCCCGGCGTACTCGATGGCCAGCGTCAGCTTTTCCCCTACGGCGGCGCTCATGCTGCCCATGAGAAAGCGGCTGTCCAGCACGCCCACCACGCAGCGGCTTCCGCCGATGGTGCCGGTGGCGGTGACCACGGCCTCGTTCATGCCGGTCTTGCGGCGGGCGCCGTCCAGCTTGGCCCCGTAGCCGGGGAAGCGGAGGGGGTCGCTGGCCGTCAGCTTTTCATGCAGCTCCCGGAAGGAGCCGGGGTCCAGCACGCTGCTGAGCCGGTAATAGGCCCCCATGGGGAAGTGGTAGCCGCACAGGGGGCAGACGGACAGCGCCGCCGCCACGTCCTTGCGCTGGCTCTCCCCGCCGCAATGGGGGCAGGTGACTAACTTTTCACCGGGGACGTAATTCTCCCGCATGGCTTTCATGGCCAGCAGCCGCGCCCGGCGTTTCGCAAAAATGTTTTCCATGTATTATCCTTTGTGATCGTCTACCCGGCGGCTGAATTCCAGCAGCTCCGGCAGGCTTCGGTCCAGAAAGGCGGTGGTGCAGCCGCCCCGGACAAAGGTGGGGTGGAACAGCAGCTCATAGGACAGCTCCGCATTGGTGGGGAAGCCCTCTAAGGTAAATTCCTCCAGACAGCGGCGCATCCTGCGGATGGCCTCCAGCCGGGTGGGGGCGTGGACCATCACCTTGGCGGCCAGAGAATCGTAATAGGGGGAGAGGGTGCAGCCGTTATAGAGGGCGGAGTCCACCCGGACGCCGGGGCCGCCGGGGAAGTGGAGAAATTCCACCTTGCCGGGGCAGGGCCGGAAATTGGCCGTGGGGTCCTCGGCGTTGATGCGGCACTCGATGGCGTGGCCGGTGAGGGTCACGTCCTCCTGGGTCAGGTCAAGGGGCAGACCGGAGGCGATGCGCAGCTGCTGACGCACCAGATCCACGCCGGTGATCATCTCCGTGATGCCGTGCTCCACCTGGATCCGGGTGTTCATCTCCATGAAGTAGAAATGCTGTCCGTCACTGTCCAGCAGAAATTCCACGGTGCCCGCCCCCTCGTAGTGGACGGCCTGCGCCGCTTTCACGGCGGCCCGGCCCATCTCCTCCCGCAGTTCCGGCGTCAGGCACCGGGCGGGGGCCTCCTCAATGAGCTTCTGGTTCCGGCGCTGGATGGAGCAGTCCCGGTCTCCCAGATGGATGACGTGGCCCTGCCGGTCCGCCAGGATCTGAAACTCGATGTGCCGGGGCTCCAGCACCAGCTTTTCCAGATACATTTCGTCGTTTCCGAAGCAGGCGTTGGCCTCCGCTTTGGCGGCGGCGTAAGCGTCGGGCAGGTCTTTAGCGCTGTCGCAGCGGCGGATGCCCCGGCCGCCGCCTCCGGCGCTGGCCTTCAGCAAAACGGGATAGCCTACCGTCTCCGCCACGGCCAGAGCGTCCTCCACAGAGGATACCGGCCCGTCGGAGCCGGGGGTCACGGGGACCCCGGCGGCGCGCATCAGATCCCGGGCGGCGGATTTGGAGCCGGCCTTCCGGATGGCGTCCCCGGAGGGACCGATGAAGGTGATGCCGTTTTCCGCGCAGGCGTCGGCAAATTCTGGGTTTTCCGACAGGAACCCGTAGCTGGGGTGCAGACCGTCGCAGCCGGTGGCTATGGCGGCAGAGAGCAGCGCCTGAGGGTTTAAGTAGCTGTCAGCGGCCCGGGGAGGGCCGATGCACACGGACTGGGTGGCCAGCTGGACGTGGAGGGCCTCCGCATCCGCCTGAGAATACACCGAGACCGTCTCGATGCCCGCCTCCCGGCAGGCTCGCAGCACCCGGAGGGCGATCTCCCCCCGGTTGGCGATCAATACCCGCTTCAGCATGGCTGATAGCGGAACAGAGGCTCCCCGAAGGAAACCAGCGCGCCGTTTTCCTTCAGAACCGCTGTGATCTCGCAGTCACAGGGGGCGGGGATCTCGCTCATCATCTTCATGGCCTCCAGCAGGCAGACGGGCTGGCCCTTGCGTACCCGGTCGCCCACCTTCACAAAGGGGGGCTGCTCCGGGGCGGAGGCGGCGTAAAAGGTGCCCACCATGGGGGCGGTGATGGCATCGCCCTCCGGCTCAGCGGCCGCGGGTACCGCCGGGGCAGCAGCCGCTGCCGGGATCACCGGCGCGGCGGGAGCGGAGACGGCCCGCTCCATTTCTATGGTAAATTCCTGGGTGGACAGCTTCAGCTTGGACAGGGAACTTCCCTCGAAGCGGGCCAGCAGGTCGTTCAGTTCTTGATTGGTCATGGAATATCCTTTCCTCGCAAAACTGGACCGCCGGAGGGTACAGACCCTCCGGCGGACGCACGTTAATTCTTGTGAGCGGCCAGATAGGTCATGATGTCGCCCACTGTTTTCAGGTTGGCGGCGTCCTCCTCGGCGATGGAGATGCCGACGGCCTCTTCCAGGGCCATGACCAGCTCCACGGCGGCCAGAGAATCGGCGCCCAGATCGTCAGCCAGAGAAGCGGTAGGGGTCACGGCTTCGGCATCGCAGCCCAGAGTCTCGACAATGATGTCACGCACTTTTTCAAATTCCATGATATATCTCCTTGTTTCGGTGAAAGTCGGCTCTTGTTAGTTAAAAACATTTACTTAAAATAATTTAACTAAAAGAATTGAACTATATAATAGCGGACGCCCCTCCCATTGTCAAGACAAAAATTGTGAATAAACGGTTAAAACCGGGGAAAGTGAGGGCGCAGCTTATTTTTTGATTGACAGGGGAAACTGGATGTACTATCATCCAATCAGAAAGATGTATCTGCAACTATCTCTTGGCCGGGCACAGGCTCCGGGGAAAGGAACGCTGTCAATAACCCCCACCAAATCTAACGATTTGGTGGGGGCTTGCGAGAAATCGTAAGCCCAGATTGACTACCCTAAGTGTTTCGAGCACTACGTTACTCAAGAATGTAAGAATAAACACCGGCGGGCGTGAATCCGAACCTGCCGCACTGCGGTGTGTGATTAAAAGCTCTGAGGGTAAGGAGCGGTGTTGC
>ENA-UEQW01000520-UEQW01000520.1-human-gut-metagenome-genome-assembly--contig:-NODE-520-length-36192-cov-5.795847_pt1 | contig 36192 bp, 72 predicted proteins | sample MGYA00242947_ERZ507947 | MGnify/ENA primary metagenome ERZ507947 (study PRJEB26167, sample SAMN06115421) | human gut metagenome | host: Homo sapiens | place: China:Guizhou | collected 2015-03-17... | reverse complement strand
ATATGTCTTGCTCATGATTGAAGTTGAATTGAAAGAAAGAATGGGATTCAGTGAGAAGGAGAGAAGGTTCTAGAAGGGCGCGTTTGATTGGGCGCACGGGTTCGCTTAACGGAAAACGCCAGTTAGAACAAACAAACGAAAAACGCACGCCGTACTTGCTCCTCCACACCGCGACGATGGCTGCGGCCACACGGCTCCTCACCACCGTGCTGTTCATCGAAAAGTGGCGATCGCGAATCCCAGCGTACAGGCACAGTGTCGACGTTTCGTCGCGAGCGCACTCCGGCCCCTTCTCGCCGATCGCCGTCTCCTTGGCGTACAGGACGCCCACATTCGACGCCAAACGACGGTAGCAGCCGTACTGCCAAAACGGCGGGAACAACTCCACCACGAAGCTGTTCGGCATCATGAAGATGATGTTCGTTATTCCCGCTCCGTGAACGGCCACCAGGACGTCCAGCTGGGCGAACTGGCGAATCAGCGCCATCCCGTCCAGACGCTCCAACACCCACTCCTCCAGACGCAGCTATCCCTCACGCTCTGTGCCAAACCCTACCTCCCTCGAGAACGAGTCCTGGAGCGCGAACAGCACCTCATCCGAGTTCAGAAGCCGCCGCTTCCCCAGCCGCTTGATCAGCGCGCCACGCAACCGATCGCCGCGTCGCTTGCGCTGAAACCGCCACCCCACACGCTTGTACCCCACGGCACGCAGCATGTCTGCCGCCAGCGGCTCGCCGATGAAACTCCCCGTCCCGTCCGTTTCCCACGCCCGCGCGACGACCATCGAGGCGTCGCACAGGAGCGATTCGCGTCGCTTGTCGGGCTTGGGGTGGTAGTGGGGTCGGCGCGAGGGGGGAAACACCTCCAGGTACAACGACTCCAGCAGCAGCGACCAGGAGGCGGGGGACAGGTCGGGCTGGTCCACGAGGAAGATAGTCGAGATCTGGGGGTGAGCGAGGGCAGGAACGAGGTACGGGAGGGAAGAGCTCGGGATGGAGGGCGATGTGGAGAAGGATGCTCGTTCCCTCCAGAATGTGGAAGACGTTGCTGTACTGACGCGGGTGGAGGTAGAGGATGTGCTCGCCGGGAGGGAGAGAGGAACCCTGCAGTGGAGTGGATGACGAAATGAGCTTGTTGTCTGTGAGTCAGACGATACTGAATTGATTACAGTAGAAGTCCTTCATTCCGAATCGAGTGGTCACTTCCTTCAGCAGCGCCCCACTCTCCTTTTCGTACACCACGAGCGATAGATAGGGGAAACGAACGCAAGCATCGTGGAGAATGGCGTAGTCCTTCGTGAGCTTTGTGGGGAACGACCTACGGTCAAACGGAGAGAATGAACCAAACGATGAAAAGGACGTGTTCGCAATGAACTCCCGGATTCGCAGAAACTGTTCGTACCAATCCTCTCGCTGGAAATCGATTCGGGTTGTGGTGGTGTTGATTCGGCCCTCCCTGTTGATCCGGATCAACTCATCCGTGTCATTCACGTCAGTGATTACATAATGGTTACTAGAAACTGAAGCGGGAGAGAAGTCACCTACAACACCTTGTCTCTGCGCGAGACTGTAGAAGACAGACTCCGCATGTCATGACAAACCACAAACGAAATGGAGCCGACAAGAAGGAGCACGACGCCCAAAAGAAGGACTGGACCCGCGTTCATGGTATGGAAAGCACAGCAGGAATTCCCAGAGCAGGAAGCGCACCACCGGACAACAGAGGAGCACTCAGGAACAAACACTGAACACTTCAAACCCGTATTTCTCTCTCCAAACCGCGCGCATGCACTCCCCAACGCGTTCCGTCACAAGCGTCTGGTTCATCACGTAGTTGAGATTCCGCGTCGGATTCAAGCTTCCCCTCCGATTCGCCTTCACAATCCGCATGTCCGTCCCATTCACGCCCTCTCCCACGTCTCGCATGTACAGCAGACCCGCACTCTTCGCCAATCGCATGTAGGGCTCGATTTGCCAGTAGGGAGAAACCAGCTCGTACAGACAACTGCGCGGAGTCATGAAGACGATGTTCGAGAGTCCGGCTCCATGAGGCGCAATCAGGACATCAGCCAACGCCATGTGACGAATCTGATCCACCATAGAGATCCGCTCAAACACCACGGCCTCCAGCTCCAACTACGACGTGAGACCCACTCATCCCACCCACCTCCGTGCTGTACCGCACTCGCACAGCGTCGATCATCGCCACCTCGTTCTCGATCACGCGAACCACCACACGACGCTGCCACAGTCCGCGCAGACACTCGTTGCGTCGTGGCTTCACGAAGGAGACGTTGACATAGCGGTAGGCCACACTCCGAAGCAAGTCTCCCGCCAACGGCTCTCCGATGAAACTCCCCGAGCCGAAGGGCTCCCACGCCTTGGCGACGGTCATCGCCTTGTCGCAGACCATGGGCGTGGCGGAGAGGGCGTGGAGCGAGAAGAGGACGACGGGACGGTGTTTGGGGGAGAGCGTGTGGAGGAAGAGACGCTCCATCACGTCGCCCCAACAGCCCTCTCGCCAGGTCGGGTGGTTGTGGAGCACGACGAAGGTGATCTACGCGTCAGCGCGAAGAGACGAGAGGACGTTGGGGTAGGCTTCGGGGTGGATGGCGACGCGGAGGAGCAGACTCAAGCCGGACAGCACGTGGTAGATGTTCAAGTAGCGACGAGGGTGGAGCGAGAGCAGGTGTTGGCCGTCGGGGAGGAAGGAGGAGGCGTTGAACGCTTCGCGGTGGGAGAACAGCGTGGTGTCTAGAATGGAGGGAAGGGACAGCGCGCACAATAGAAGTCGCTCACGCGGTGCAGGGCGTACAGCCGATGCTGCATCGATCTCCCCTTCTTCTCTCGTGCATATAGAAGGTCGCCACTCTTCTGGATGCAGCCGTTGGTGAGAATGCAGTAGTCGTGGTGGATCTGTCCGTCGCTGTATCCCTCCTGGCTAGGTGTTATGCTCGTTCCAAGTCCAATACGCCTCCCACCACGCTTCGATGGTGCTCTCGGACATGGACGGAGTGTCATCCAGCGCCTTTTGGACCGCAAGAAACTGATCGTACCAATCTGGAGAGAAGAAATCGATGCGAGTTGCCGTCGTATTCAACAGGTGATCCTCTGTGAACACCAAACGGAATGGTTTGTTCTGATCCTGCGGCGTCTCTTCATGTCGTTCATTTCTGTCTGGCTGAAATGATGCAACTCCCCTTCAACGATGATCACGCTCCCAAACACGTACAATCGCACAACCGAAGCACTTTCTACTCTACGCACATAGGGATCCACGTTGGCGCTCCACACATGGAAAACGAGCACCCATGTGACAAGTCCGAGGAAGACGACTCCAATTCGCACGATCCGAATTGAAGAGAGACACATGAAACCCTACCGCATGCACAGCAGAAGGGGATGACAAAACTGAGGGTGACTCCAACAAACAGCCAACTCACGAACGCACATACTGTTGAAACATGGAAACGTCTACGTGACACACCGACCCCAGCCCGTACTATCTACGCACACGGTGTCAAGATGTTGAAACCCGCAGGGCAGAGAAACGCGCATGAGGAGAGGCATGTCTGCATGTCACACCCCCGCAGAAAGCGAACTGTCGCAGTGCAGCTCTCGCATCGCCTGGAAGCTGTAGCGCACGGACTGGATGGAGTAGAGTCGCGGCAGCGCGGAGAAGAACACTTTGCAGCCCGGCTCGCCACTGCCGCAGCACGCCGCCTCGCCCAGGTCGATTCGCTTCAGAGCGGAGAGAGAGGCGAACTGGACGATGGGGGCGTACATGAAACACCGGTCGCCGAGTCGGACGTGGGTCAGTTCGGGAAGATCTAGGTGTGAGGGGAGGAGAAGAACAAGACGGGAAAGAACCAGCGCGGAGAAGGCGAAGCAGGAAGAGTCGGTGCCGATGGCGCCGATGGAGAGCGTCTCGAGAGCGTTGAGATCCGCGAGCAGAAAGATGGAGTAGTCCGAGAAGGAGTGGTCGCCGATCGAGAGCGTGTGCAGACGCGGACAGGACCAGACGCTGAAACTCCGCTTCGTGTTGAGAGCACAGCCATCGGGCGCTTCCGTGAAGGAGCGCGAGCCCACCTTGAACACGGTCAGCTTGGGGAGGGACTGCAACATGACCATCTCCACGTGGGCGAAGCAGTCGTCCTCGACGGTGACGGAGGTGAGCATGGGCATCGACAGGAGATGCAGCGTGGTGAAGCGCGCCTCGTTGCAGCAGTTGGAGCTGATCAGGATGCTGCCCAGCGTCTGCGTCAGAAGGAAGTCCTCGCTCCTGTCCACGAAGAGCAGCGCGTCCTCGTGGCCGTTGCTCCAGCGAGACGAGTACGTGACATCCCCATCGTAGTACACGGTGCCCGCTCCGTCGCGCAGGTACCTGTCCTCGTTCTCGTTGTAGATGCAACCGCCCTTGTAGTAGTAGTCGTCGCCGTACTCGATCATCGTGTCGTCCTCCAGGAACTCCTGCAGCTTACCCTGCAGCTCGTCGTTGATGAAGTACCCGTAGAACAGACACCGACCCGTGTCTGCGTCGTACCCGTACCCAAACCCGTCTCGCTTGTCGTTCTCGTCGAAAGAACCCCGATATATCAAGTACTGCGTTTTCGCGCTGTACACGTGGAGAGCGGGGCCGTCGCGGTCATTCTCGATTCGGTAGGCGTCCTCGTCGCTGATGAAGTTGCTCCAGTCCTGGGTGTACGAGATCAGTCCATGACAGTATACGGTGATTCGTCCAACCTCACCGTCAATCTCCTTGATCCAGCTCAGAGCGATGCATCCTGCGTAGAATAGCTTGAACTCGACGTGATTGACGTCAGCCGCTTCCTTCGTCAAAAACTCCATGTCGTGGGGCTTGAAAAACAGGATTCTCTCCGCACCTTCATGGCTCTCGCTCCTCGCAACGACGTAACCATTCTGTAGCACAGCATCCTTTATCTGCTGCTTTGATAGTTCTAGTGCGTTATTCACATGATGCAAATGTTATACCCTTCATACGGACGCAGCAACGAGGATTACTATGACACAGCTCCCATCCCGCGCTTGTCAATCTTGTCAATTCCTCTCGTGGAGATGAGTGCGCTGGCAGAGGGAAATCCGCTTTTGGAGGAGGGAGTATGCAGCCCTTTGCACCCTCTATTCGATGATAACACCACTCAATCAACACAATGAAATATCAAACATATCCATTCCTTCCACCCATCTGAAGAAGCACTCTATCCACCGGCATAGGCATCACTACCTCAACTCCTCCTCCTTCCTCTCCCCCTTTCCCCCATTCGCTTCCCCAAACGCCCAATGACTTTGCACGTTCAGTGGTCCTTCCTAGGGAAGAATCCCAAACCCTCATAGTCTCGTTTTGTGCTTCGTTAACGCTATGTCCGCTGTAAGAGTTCTCGTCTCCGGCGCTGCCGGTAACATTGGCTACGCCATTCTCCCTATGATTGTAAGTGCGTGGCTGGAGGTCGCGTAACGCCGTAGTGCAATGGCAACGTGTTCGGTGAGAAGCAGGTAGTCGTTTCCGCATGAGCGTCACTCCCTAGCTGATCGATCTGGTCCTTCTCGATATCGAGCACAGCATGCCGAAGTTGGAGGGCGTGGTCATGGAGCTGCTCGATTCCGCGTATCCGCTGGTGAAGAGTAGGAAGAGGCGTTTTCCGCTCACCCGCAGGCATCACCAAGAGCTTCAAGCCCATGGAGGCCTTCAAGGGCGTGCAGTACGCCTTCCTGATCGGCGGCTTCCCCAGACTCGCTGGCATGCAGCGTTCCGACCTCATCGCCAAGAACACGGCCATCTTCAGTGAGACGGGAAAGGCGATCGACGCCGTCGCCGAGAAGGACATCAAGGTGATCGTGGTGGCGAACCCCGCGAACACGAACGCCTGCGTGCTGATGGAGCACGCCAAGTCCATTCCTCGCGAGAACTTCTCCGCGATGACGCGTCTGGACGCCAACCGTGCCAAGTCGCTTCTCCGCGAGGCGGCGATCAAGAAGCTGGGCAGAAACGTCGCGATTGAGGAGGTGAAGAACTGCATCATCTGGGGCAACCACAGCGACACGCAGTTCCCCGATGTCAATTTCGCCACCATCGAGGGCAAGCCGGCTCGCGAGGTGATCGGCGACGACGCCTACCTGGACGGCGAGTTCATGAAGACGGTGCAGCTGCGCGGCAAGGCGGTGATTGCCGCTCGCGGTTTGTCGAGCGCGTGCTCGGCTGCCAAGGCCGCGTGTGACCACATGCACGAGTGGGTGTGCGGCACGAAGGAAGTGGGTGATTGTGATGCAAATGAGGGTTAGGGCGAGTACGCCATCATGTCGGTGGTGTCCGACGGCAAGCACTACGACGTGCCCGAGGGACTCATCTTCTCGTTCCCCGTGACGTGCAAGGACGGAAAGTGGTCGTACGTGGAGGGTCTGGAGTTGGACGCCCGCAGCAAGGAGCTGTTCGCGAAGACGATCGGTAGGAGTGTGTTGTGTGCGTGACGCGTAGCGGAGCTGGAGAGCGAGAAGAAGATGGCGTACGATTTCTTGGCTTCTCAGCAGTAATGAGGCTTGTTTGTTAACAAACGCGCGTATGCGTCCCACTCGTTCACGCTCATCAGCTTTTCCACCTTCTTCTTCCCCCGGAGGAAATCGCCCTGCTGACTCCGCTTCTTGTCGCGCTTCTCCTTCAGCTCCTTCTCCTGCTTGATGATATCGAACATTTTCTGCTTCTTCTCCGAGGTGTGCCCGAAATCGAGCTTCGCGCTGCCCTCGCCCACCACGCTCGCCAGCTGCAGCGTCTGCCGCTTCGCCTTCGCCAGCGACTTCTTCCCGATCTTCTTCGGCGTGTCGCGCAGCCCGAAACTACGAATCACAAAACCCCCCCGATTTCACCTCTTCGCCACGTGTCCGAAGTGCAGCGACCGCACGTTGAACGCCGTCTTCAGCTCCTTCGCGTATGTGGCGTACGACCGGCAGTAGCTGGTGAAGCCGACCACGGCAAGGTTCTTCAGCCCGTCGCTCTCCTCCACCGTCTTCAGGATGGCTGCCTGCACCTCGCTGGCGGCGTGGTTCCGCTTGGCGTACACGAGGGCGTGTCCGGGCCCGCTCTCGCGCACGCAGTTGTCGAACCAGACGTCGAAGTTGAACTGCTTCATGTGGAGTCCGCGACTCTGCAGCGTGTACACCATGCCCATCTCCGACGGCTGCAGGAACAGCAGCGACTGCCCCGCCTTGCCCGCGCGCGCCGTGCGGCCCACACGGTGGATGTACTCGGAGATCTCGGTGGGCGGGTCGTACTGGATGATCCAGTCCACCGTGGGGATGTCGAGTCCACGCGCCGCCACGTCGGTGCAGATCATCGTCGCGTAGTTGGCCTTGCAGAAGTCGCGGAGGTTCTTGAGGCGCTGGTACTGCGGCATGTTGCCGTGCAGCGACACCAGCGTGCCCTTGGTCACAGCGGAGTCCATGCCGTCGCCGGGCCACTGCAGCTCGCGCAGCAGCTCGTCGTGGAAGGCCACGGAGTCGCAGGTGTTCACGAAGATGAGGATGCGACAGCGGTTGCGGTTCACGCTGCGCAGCTCCTTGCGGAGGAAGGCGCACAGCGCGGGCAGGCGCAGGTTGCACTCGATTTGGATGAAGTACTGTCGCAGCTGCTCCGGCACCTTGAATGCGTTCTCCTCGCTCTCGGGTTCCGGTTTCGCGTCGGAGGCGTCGGTTGTCTCATCCTCCGCGACAGGCTTCTATTCCGTCACATTACATCACCAACCCCACATCGCTCTTCTCGCGCAGACGGTCCGCGTCGACGAACTGCGGCGACTTCAGCGACAGCTCGGCGAGCTTCTGGATGGCGGGCGACAGCGTGGCGGACAGCAGGACGGTCTGCACGGGCTTGCTCACCTGCTGGTTCAGGAGACTCAGGAGGTCGCGGAGCTGCTGGTCGAAGCCCATGTCCAGCAGACGATCTGCCTCGTCCAGCACCAGCATCTGCACGTTCTTCAGCGACAGGGTGGAGGTGTGGAGGGCGTGGTCGAGCAGACGGCCCGGCGTGGAGATGATGACGTTGGCGCCCTTGCGCAGACGACTCTTCTCGCTCTTGCGCTTCTGTCCGCCGCAGATCACCGTCGGAACGATCCAGAAGAAGGGCAGGAGCAGCTTCTTGATGGACTCCTCGATCTGCACGCACAGCTCGCGCGTGGGCACCAGGATAATCGCGTACGCGCCATCGCCGCGCTCGATCTTCGGAGTGATGCTCTGGAGGCGCTGGACGATGGGGATGAGGTAGGACAGCGTCTTGCCGGAGCCCGTCTCCGATTTGATCATCACGTCGCCTCCCTTGCAGATGAGGGGGATGGAGGCGGACTGGACGACCGTCGGGTTTGTGAAGTGGAACACGTTGGGACTCTTCAGCACCTCCACCTAGTCCTCACGCTCGAATCGCGCAATTACCAGTTTGGGAGCGATGTGCATGTCCTCGAACGATGACACGGAAAACATCGTCTTGCTAGTCACCAACTTCAGGGGATTTGTGAGGCCCGTATTCTGAACGCGCTTATGGGGCATCGCCTTGGCGGGATGTTTGCGAGAGCCTGTGTGTGAGCACGATGACAAGCACGAAAACCGTATCCTTCCTCCTCCGGAGTCTTGGTGATCTCCTCGGCGGGGCGTTTCTCTCCCTTCTTCTCCTTCTTCGGAAAGAGAGAGCTCAGCGTCGGTTTGGGTGGCTCAGCGCTCATTTTGAGTCGCGTTGGGAGTGGATGAAACGCCCGTCCGAAAGAGCGCCGATTTGCTGCTTCTAGAAGAGGTAATCGTGGAAACGCGCGTGTTTCTTCACAAATACTCATCTGTTGTGCGCCATGTCCGTTGATTTGTCTATTCTTGCTAGAGGCATTCCCCTGGACCCTCTTCCCGAGTTGTACGTTTTGTTGCGCGGGGAGTGACCCGTAGGAAGCCTCTGAACCCCAACCTTCCTCACGCTCCTAAGAGACCTGTGGTCCTCAACAAGGAGGAATTCGTGAAGGCCGTGCAGAACGCTCTCCGCTACTTCCCCAAGAAGTACCACGCGCTCCTCGGACCCGAGTTCGCCAACGAGCTGAAGACCTACGGCCACATCTACATGTATCGGTAGGTTGTGCGGAGGGGCGGTGATGCGCAGTTTCTACCCCACGGAGTACGAGATGAAGGCCTACCCCCTGAGCATGTATCCCGCCAAGTGCCAGCAGGCTGCTTGCATCCAGCTCATGATCATGAACAACCTCGACGCCAGGTAGGAGAGCTATCGTCCAGTGAGCGCTAGAGTGGCGCAGTTCCCCCAGGAGCTGGTCACGTACGGCGGCAACGGTTCCGTGTTCTCCAACTGGGCGCAGTACCACATGATCATGTACTACCTCAGCCACATGACCGACGAGCAGACGCTGTCCATGTACTCGGGCCACCCCATGGGTCTGTTCCCCTCGTACCCCGACGCGCCTCGCATGGTGATCACCAACGGTATGGTGATTCCGCACCACAGCACGCAGGAGGACTACGAGAAGATGTACGCGCAGGGCGTGACCATCTACGGCCAGATGACCGCCGGCTCCTACTGCTACATCGGTCCGCAGGGCATCGTGCACGGCACGACCATCACCGTGCTGAACGCTGGCAGGTGGGTGTTGTTGGGAGCGTCGTCACGGACAGAAAGTACCTGCACACCAACGACCTCGCCGGTAAGGTGTACGTGACCTCGGGTCTGGGCGGCATGTCCGGTGCGCAGGGCAAGGCGTCGCTGATCGCGGGCGCCATCGGCGTGATTGCGGAGATCGACCCCGCGGCGCTGGAGAAGCGCTTCAAGCAGGGCTGGATCAGCGAGAAGATCACGGACCTGGACGCCTGCATCGAGCGCATCAAGACGGCGCGTGCTGGTGGGGGTGTGAAGTGTTAATGACGCGTAGAGAAGAAGCCGCTGGCGATCGGTTTCCTGGGCAACGTGGTGGACCTGTGGGAGCGTCTGGCGGAGGAGAAGGAGCTGCTGGTGGAGCTGGGTTCGGACCAGACCTCGCTGCACAACCCGTGGCTGGGCGGCTACTACCCCGTGCAGCTGACGTTCGAGGAGTCGCGCAAGATGATGCACGACGACCCTCCGCGCTTCAAGGAGCTGGTGAGAGAGTCGCTGCGCCGTCAGGTGGCGGCCATCAACAAGCTGGCGGCTCGCGGCATGTCCTTCTGGGACTACGGCAACAGCTTCCTGCTGGAGGCGTCGCAGGCGGGCGCGGACGTGATGGCGAAGGAGGGCGAGCGCACCTACGGCGTGGGCGGCTTCAGATACCCCTCGTACGTGCAGGACATCATGGGCGACATCTTCTCGCTGGGCTTCGGTCCGTTCCGCTGGTAGGCGAGGCGGTGTGCGCTGAGGCGTAGGGTGTGCACGTCGGGTCTGGAGAGCGACCTGCGCAAGACGGACGAGATCGCGACGAAGATCTTCCGCGACTACGTGAACTCGCAGCCCGCGGCGCCGATCGCTGCGCAGCTGGCGGACAACCTGCAGTGGATCGAGCACGCGGAGGAGAACAAGCTGGTGGTGGGCTCGCAGGCGCGTATTCTGTACGCGGACTGCTACGCGCGCACGACGATCGCTCGCGAGTTCAACAAGGCGGTGGCTCGCGGCGAGCTGACGGCGCCCGTGGTGATTTCGCGCGACCACCACGACGTGTCGGGCACGGACTCGCCGTTCCGCGAGACGAGCAACATCACGGACGGTTCCGCGTTCTGCGCCGACATGGCTGTGCAGAACTGCATCGGCGACGCGCTGCGTGGCGCCACGTGGGTGGCTCTGCACAACGGCGGCGGCGTCGGCTGGGGCGAGGTGATCAACGGCGGCTTCGGTATGGTGCTGGACGGTCGCAAGGCGACGGAGATCCGTCTGGAGCGCATGCTGTTCTGGGATGTGAACAACGGCGTGGCTCGTCGTGCGTGGTCCGGCAACAGCAACGCTCTTCTCGCCGTGAACAACGCTCGCGAGGCGGAGTCGCGTTACGAGTGGACTGACGCGAACTGGGCGACGGAGGAGACGCTGAAGGAGGTCGGTGATCTGTACTAAGGGGGTGTTTGTTGGGAGTTAAGTGTGAGTTGAAATGATTGAGAGTTAAGTGAAAGGGGATAGAGAGATGAAAGGAGAAGTGAAGAGCAAAATGAAAAACAAACACAACAAATCAAACAGAGTACACGTTGTTCCTTGCTGGAACGATCAATGCGGATGATCTGGTTCCCGACGAGCGAGTAAATGGTCTACGCGTCACTCACTCCACCTCCTCTCACAGACAACACAGCCGAGGGATTCCCCACAATCACCTTCTTCATCTCGCTCTTCAGGTCGCTCAACAGCATATCGCCCCCATTCCGAAACAGAATCTGCACCTCACTTCGCCTCCTCTCGCCCACCTCCATCGCGATCGCCACGTTGCTGTCACACTCCCTGCCCTCCGTCACGAACTCCTCGCACACATGCCTACTCTCCACCACCACGCCCACACCTACCTCAACAACAAGTGACGCTTCTCCAACCGCGCCACCTGTCCCTCGATCTCCTCCGCGTGCAGCGTGGAGCTCAGCGACAGCGAGGAGTCCTTCCCCTTCAGCAAGCCCTCCAGCTCCACCAGCAGCTCCGCTTCTTCCCGCTCCGACGCGTCCAGCTCCACGCGCTTCTTCTCCAGCTCCGTCGCCCTGTTCCTCATCCCCTCTCTCCACTATCACTCCTCGCTCGTCAGCAGGTTGTCCAGCGTCCTTCTCCGCTCCTCGCGCAGCGCAGCCAGCGTTTCCTTCTCCTTCTCAATGCTCTCCACCAAACGCTGATTCTGCTTCTGCAGCTCCTCGTATCGATCCAGCACGCTGTGCACGCTTTCATATTCGCGCTGCAATGACGCCTCTTCCTGCTGCAGCGTTGCCAACTACTCCCTCAATCCACTTCCCCTTCCTCACCTTGGCTGTGTAGGTCTCAATGGTCTGCTCGTAGGACTCGATTTCGCTCCGGATCATCGCTTCCTCCTCCTACGCGTCACACTTCCGGCAGAAGGGGACTTCAAACGATTGAAGCACTTGATTCCGCTTCTGCGCAATCACGGCCTCCTTGCCCTCTCCTTCGTACTATGTCCTGAAGAGACAAAACGGCCAATACACGACGCAGTTGCTCCCTATACAGTGCGATCTGGTCCTGGATATTCTTGTGCTGCAGCTGAATCATTTGTATCTGCACATCACTCCGCGCACGCGTATTCACCATAGGCAGAAACTCGTCGAGCGTATATATCTTCACGAGACGCGTCATCTCCTCCGCGATCGTTTCCACCGTGCACTCCTTCCTCCTGGTTTTCAAACCGCGAGACCACTCCTACGAGGCGAATCGCTGTTCCTCCATCCATTTCAGATCCCTCGGCGTGGCCTGCCGTACGGAAAAGGAAGGGCGCGAGCGGGAGTGGAACTGGAGCTTCGCCGCTTCCTCCACTTCCTTTCCCGCATTCATCAGTGCGTTCACCACGTTCTCCATCTGCCTCGTGCAATTTGCGTGTTTCGGTTGGGAAGGAGAAGAGGCGTTTGTCAAACGAAGAGAGGGGGATCGCAACAAACAGACCCAGCATGAAACGGAGAATAGCGGACACAAGAATACATACAATACAACACGGGTGAAACACTTAATAGTACCTTTGGGAAGCGACCATCTCGATGGCGCGTTCCCTGCACTCTTCGGAACAAAACATGTGGTCACAGAACCTACGATATGATGAAAGGAAGAGAGGCACCGTACATGAAGATGTTCGAATGATCGCCTATTCGGCACTTGCAACCGTAGCAGTGCGGTGCGTAGTCTGTCTCCTCGCAGACACTATGGAGTCACGCGGCGCACACCGTCCTTACAAGCCTCGGCTGCTCTTGCACGTGGTGGACAAACCGGACTTTGAACACATGGAGTTTTCCATGCTGTTCGCGAGATTCGTGGATGATGCTATTTCGAGCGACATTGGAAGGGAAGAATTGATGAATCCCCCTCAACGTCCCATTTATGGTGATGCACAATCGGGACACTTCCGTGCCAAACACGTTCTGTTGCCCTCTTCGCGTTTCTTTCGCTCCACGGCGTGTTTTGTCCCTGCAGCAGTCCAACGAGAGGGTCGTTTTCACAACTCGCTGGATTCCCTGAAGACCACTTCCTCCTTCCTCCACCGCTTTCCTCCCTCCTCCTTCCAACTGATGCCACTCGCAACCAGAGGAATCACGAAATACCCCCTGTTTCTGCCACGCGAACAGAAGCACAATTCCGAATTCGAGTCCTTCGTCGCTTCCGATTCACCGTTGCGCATCGCCGCGTTTTGCATTCGTAGGATCGTGAGAAATGGCTGTTGGTTGGCGATCACGCTCTCTCCGCTCATCGAGTAGGACCCAAATTCAAGGCGGGAAAGAAGGGAGCACCCAAGTTTGCCGCTCCCAGTAGGTGGACGTGGATGAAGCGTGATGCACAGAGCCTCCGAAGAAGGTTGAGAGCGGAGAGAGCAGCGACAGCTACTCTGACGGGGATGAGGAGGATTCGAAGGATTATCGTGTTGGTGGTTACCATCCTGTGGAAGTGGGATTTGAGTGTGCGGTCGTGATGCAGTAGATCGGCGAGGTGTATGCAGACCGGTACAAGGTGCTGTGCAAGATGGGGTGGGGTCAGTACTCAACGGTGTGGCTGACTCGCGATTTGGTTTCCGACAAGCTGTTTGCGTTGAAGGTTGGCGTGGAATGGGGAGTTCACCGTAGATTCAGAGAAGCGCCACGTCGTACATGGAGGCGGCTCAGGATGAACTGAAACTGTTCACAGAGGTGATGCGTCACGCTCATGAGGAGCAGGAGAAAGAGATCAACGTCGTGGCGCTGGAGAACCACTTCTTGTACACGGGAGTGAACGGCACGCACATGTGCTTCGTGTATGAGCGGCTCGGAGGCAGTTTACTGGACCTGATCAAGCACTACGCGTTCAAGGGCATTCCGTCGTCCATCGTTCGTCCTCTCGTGCACGACGTGACTCAGTCAACTCGGTATCACAGCTAGATGCTTTCGGGTCTCGGCTTCCTCCATCACTGCGGAATCATCCACACCGACTTGAAACCGGAGAACGTGTTGCTGAAAGCGCCGCTATCTGACCCTCCTCCAGAGCGGAAGACGATGTACGACGTGGTTCAGGAGAGCATTAACAGCAATCCCGAGGTGCAGGAGCTGCAGCGGCAGTGCGAGAACGACGAACTCAGCAGCGAGGAGCGACAGCGCCTGCGAGCGAAGCTGCGGAAGCTGCGATCGAAGATCAAGAAAAGTGGGGGTCGTTGGGGCGGGTGAGACGTAGATCTGACGAGCAACGCGATGCCGACGCTGTGGGGATTCATGGAATTCAACTACGCCCCCACGAGCGAGGTGGGCGAGGTGCACACAGAGCCTGCAGCAAAGCTCGCAACAAAGCCTGTACTGAAGGCAGCGACATGGGAGTACCCCGACGACTGCTTCTACATCAAGATGTACGTGCTGTGCCCGCTGAGCGCGCTGCAGACGGCGCTGGGACCGTGTCACCGCTACGACGACGAGAAGAAGCGTGGCGTGTGGGCGTGGGCGTGAGACGTAGGCGCCATGTTCAGTGAGTGGACCTTCGCGTTCGAGGGCGAGGACGACGCGGTGAACCTGTTCCAGCTGCGCGGACACGGACAGGACCGCCGTACGCGCCTGCACGACATCCGTCACGTGATCATGAACGATTACAAAATCGGTAGTGTTTCGGACATGGTGTGAGCGCAGAGGACAAGGAGGATCACCTGCTGTGGAGTCTGCGGTTCGACGGCCGCCGCATCCGCACCGTGTTCTGTGCCCCTTTTCCCCGGGATTTATGGCATAGCCATTCTGGAGGATTTGATTCCCCACTTCCGCGTGATCCACCTGCCGAACCCCAAGCACGCGCTCTCCGCCTACGAGCACTCCATGCTGGTGAACGCGGCGCGGGAGTTTCTGCCCCCTGAAACTGCCATCTTCCGCGACCTAAACGGCACTTTGGCTGGATTGTACGTTCCCTCCGGTGAGGTTATGAGGAGTCGGATGACGCGTAGCGCGCGAAGATTTGACGATTCTGCCGCTGGAGACGCGCTTGTCGATGTGGCCCTCGGATGCGATGATGTCGAAGACGCTGAGCAACGACCGTCGCATTCCTCCGTATTTCAAGGAGGGCGACGAGATCGGCTGCAAGGTGATCGATTTGGGCAACGCGTGCTTCAACGACAATCAATTCACCAATGACATCCAGACGCGCCAGTACCGCTGCCCCGAGACCATCCTCCACACGCCCTACTCGTACTCCGCGGATATCTGGTCGGCGGCGTGTGTGATCTTCGAGCTGCTGACCGGCGACTACCTGTTCCAGCCGAAGGAGCACGGCGAGGTGTCGCGGGACCTGGAGCAGCTGGCGCTGTTCGAGGAGGTGCTGGGTCCGCTGCCCGTGGCGTTCGCGCGCAGCGGGAAGAGAGCGAAGGAGTTCGTGAAGAGCAATGTGGCAGGAGCGAAGTGGGGTGAGGCGTAGGGAGAGTTGAAGTACAAGAAGAAGTACGCACCGCACAAGATCGCGTACCGGTTGAACAAGGCGGGCGTGTCGCTGGACGAGTCGGTGTTGGTGGAGGACCTTCTGCTGCAGATGCTGACGTTTGAGCCTGGTGTGGGGTGAGGAAGGGCGTGATGGGTAGGGAAGCGTCTTTCGGCGGAGGCGTGTTTGAAGCATCCGTGGTTTTCTTTTCAGTGGGGTGTTTGTTTGAAAGGGGTGTATGACAAGAAACAATAGGGGTTGCACTTTCAATTATTCAAGGACACCTCTCGTGCACAATCCGCGTGAATACTCATCAATGAACGTATCGATGTTGGATAGAGAAATCTCATTGTTGTTCGGAATCCAAAAGGATCTGTAGTTCCCCAAGTCAGTAATGATCATGTTGGGGGCCACCGTATGAGTTCCTTCATGGATCTTGCCCACAGTAAACGAAGTCTTGGTGCAGTAGTAGTAGTAGGGGACACGCCTCTCGCCACTCATGAACGCCTGATTGGACTTCAAATACAGCTCCTTCACGAAGGTTCTCTTGAACTGTTCCCATTCGGCATCGCCTTCGTTATCCAAGAGAACCATCACAGCCACTCTCTTACCTAGTTTAGTCCCATCCACGTTGATGTCTACGCAGAGAGACTGATCCCATGGGTACGCAGCCATGCCATTATCTTTGATGAGTTCACACGCGTTAGGAGAGACGGTTTCGCGATTCTCATCCATAATCAGCACTTGCGGTAAGTAATCTGCGTCAACAGCTCTTCGCACTCTGTCGTAGTAGGGAGACTGGAATCCAATGGTCTTGCAGTTCAGGGCCTTCACCTTGTTGTCGTGGTTCTTCTCGACTGGTTCCTTTGTACAGAGAATGACCTCGAAGGGTCTGTTCTGCGTACGGAGCTGGGTGCACACATCCGTCATAGCGGGGTCGAAATCCACGCAGTTCGGATTAGTTGGATCCGTGAAGTAGAAGGCGATTCTCTTTCCATCAAGGGAGCTGAATGGGACACTGCCATTCTTATCCTGCAGCGTCAGGGCCATGAGCTCGTCGAGCGACTTCGGGGGCCAGGGGTAGTTGTTTTCGTCTTCAAGGAATTCTTCCGTCGCACATGGGTTCGAAATCTCTTCGCTCACGTCCAGCATCACAAACTGGTAGTCTCCTCTGAATTTCACCAGCTCAAACAGACATTGGATATTAGGCATGTGCTCCTCATCATACGGTACACCAAACCAAGGCATCAGTCCGTAGAACTGATCAAACAGCTCTCTGTCCTCGTCGGTAGACACATACACCACTTCAAAGTTCGAATCAATCGTCTCCCTGATTCTGTGGTAGGCCGCCAAGAGTTTAGTGAAGAACTCTTGACAGTCCACCGACTCAATGGATCCAATGAGAACACCGACCGTCTTTCCTCTCAGATGGTAGGTGGAAGCGGGACCATCGTTGCCCATGATGGTGTATCCAAAGTAGTTAATATGACTCATAGCGTATTCAATCCAAATCAAACTTATTATGAGGGAGATCTTCGGAGGACAAGCTTGTGTACAGGAAAACGACGATCTATTGGCTGAACACAGATAAAGATCGATCTTTTGTTTGTGTTCAGTTATGTTCGTTTTCGGCGGTCGAGACTTGTGGCAACGGTGAATTGGGCTCTCCAGGAGATGGACAATGCACCAAACACACGATAACTGTCAAAACAAAGATACGAGAAGTATTCGACAGAAGCAGACTTTGTGTTCATAGCCAAAGCCACCATAGAGAACTTACTCTTCAGAGTCAAATAGAGAGCATCACACTGTCCAAGTAACTGCAGCTCGATGAGGTTTCGCATCAAAGAAGCCTCATTCATAAGACCGTTCGTCGTATTCAGAGGGAGATAGTCCACCATGACAATTCGTTCCTTGTACCTCTCTCTCAGCATGTTTCTCACGATGTCGGAATCAGAGGCGACAACAAGCAAACCGTTGTGTTGCGCCAGCTTCAAATCAATACCCTGAAATCTGTTTTCGAGCGCCATCGTGACAGTCTCAACAGAGAGAACATCAGCATCAGGATCGTCGCTGACATAACGATAGTGAATGCCCACAGTATACCTTCCCGCGATCTCGTCCAGGAAGGGCTGGACATACTGCTTCGACAGCTCACTCAATTGAAAAACAGAAGGAATGCAGGCCTTGTACCAATCGTCCACCGTGGGCTTAAACGCCGCGCCCAGGTTCTCCTTCATCCACAGTTTCGTCGCCTTTCGGCGAAGGATGTGCTTCGTGATCGGCGAGGGAAGGTCAAGTGCAACACTGTGTGGATACTCCGTATTAAAGTCGCCATCCTCGGTAATGCCTAAAACAGTTGCCTTGGCGTTGATCTCAATATGATGAGACGTTCCAGATGAAATATCAACTAGTTGATTCACTCTAAACAACTCTACGCATTACGTCTTCCTATGACGCACTACCAGCCTTTGAAGGGTAGATAACGGGGTAGGTAAAGTTAGAAAAGGGAAATGAAAAGAAATGGGGCGGGAGACCCGGGGCGTTGACTATGCGTGAATGCGGCGACACGGAAATACTTTGTGAAGGTCTGTCGTTAACGATTCCGATCAGAACAGCGTCGCAAGCGCCAATCATTTGGGTTGCCATTCCACGCGGCCCCTTCCGCTGGTAAACGATCGCCGTATCAAATTTCGAAGCATCCTGCTCAGTGAGCTGGTATTTCTTGTTCACGTAGGAGAGCCATTTCGAATCGCCGAAAGCCCACTTGGTGGTCGGCTCCTCTATCTTTAGAGGCACATTCGACATGCGCTTGTACAGAACGTTGTACCGAACGCCCAGAGAGGACACATCAGGCGTTAGAGCCTCCTCGCTCTTATCCCACATAAACGTCCTAATGGACATGCTGGTAACGGACTTGTTCTCATATCCAATATCAAATACCTATGGTTAAGGAGGAATAGAGGAGCGAACAGAAGGAAAAACCTCAACAGCATTGAGGGCACGAATGCCGGAGGAAATAAAACCAATGGCAATGGCAATGGCTATACTACATAACGCCAGAATCTGGAGCAACATCACGTCGCCTGTATAGACACAAATGAGCTGGCTATAACGATTGCCGGAAATACCGCCCATTTTGGTGCAGTCGCAATTCATTACTCAAGCCAATACGTTCTCTGGAAAACAAAGAGCACAAAGATACGAGCACACCCTAGTCCAGACACAAAATGACTACTCCGATGGGCCTTCATCAGAGAGAAGCGGGGAAACGCGAAATGCTATTGACTCTTGCGGCGCCGGACGCCTCTACCCGTGAGAAATCAAAGGAGGGCGAACGAACTGGAGCCCTCTTCTTCCTCATCAGCGGAAAGGGAGGACGACATCGTGTCGGCCAGGGCCATCACGGTGTTCGCAGAAGAGGTGAGCAGCACGGTGATGGCCGCCGCCTGGAGGCGCTGGAGCTACTGGTGACTCGGCCCGGCATCGCTCACTTCGCTCTTGCCCATCTTCATGTAATGCGCGAACTTGTTCGCGTTCTTGTTTACGAACTCCATGGCAGGCATAGGGGCGGAGAACTGCATTTTCATTTCGGGCATTCTGTTCACGGTGCGTGCGAATCGGTTGCTACGAACGTGATTGGAGCGACAGGGACACCAACAACTGTCTGGAAGCCATCCGGACGGACTGAGTGCAGCCTCTCATTGTTCTTGACGCCATACGAGCGGACATCTTGCTTAGGATCGAATACGGGGGAGAATTGGCGAGAAACACGGGGAAACGACTCGCCCCGTCTTTTGTGGAACGACGCAAATCGGCGGGATTTCGGTTGCTCTGTCAAACAAACCAGAATCACTGCTTGCTCGGTATGTACGGATACCGCTTCATATAGGCGATCACGTTTCCCACGCCCTCCCAGTCGCCGCGGATTGCGTCAAACATGGGACTTCCGAGTGGCTTCTTTGCTCCAGAGAACGACCAGTTGTTCGCTATCGTATTCGGCCAGGCGGCCGTTGTGTGGTTCTCGATCTGGTCGATGAGCCGCCCTCTCGCCTCGGGAGTGTAACCGTAGTGCACGTGCTACGCGTCATTCCACCCACGCAACCTCACCGTAGCGTTCCGGTAGCAGTCGTCCAGATTCGGCAGCATGAGACACCCCCTCCGCTCCAGCCGCAATCTACGTCTCACTCCGCAGCGCATCGCAAACACCGTGGAGGCCTCGTTGCTCTCCTGCTCGAACCAGTAGGACAGCTGGTACCACAAGAAGGACGCGGGATAGGCTTTCGTGCGCGAGCACACCACGCGGTTCGACTCCTCCATACGCTCCTCGTCGCTCAGGTTTCGCCACCGCGCCTCCTCCAGCGACGCCACAGCAGGCTCGCCCACGTAGTAGTGACCATTGACGCAGGGCGTGGGTGGCTGCTCTGCGGGCGCGTCGTAATGCATCTTCAGGTACTCGGCGACGACGGAGCGCTCCTCGCGGATGCGGTACGTGCAGGCGCAGGAGCAGGGAATATCGTAGGTGTGGATGGGGACGGGCTTGCTCCGGAAGGGTCGGTACTCGCTGGGCAGGAACCACATCTTCGTGAGAGCGTAGAACGAGAGCAGGTCGGCGATCGCCATGTAGTAGTTCTTCTGCTTGGTGCGCCCCAGCTCGGCGTACGCGTCACGGACTGTGAATCACCCACACCTCCAACACTCACTCTCCAACATGTACGTCTGGATCAGCGCGGGCGTGTGACGGTACTTGTCCTTCTTCAGCTCCTCCCGTAGCGCGTGCAGCACCTGCAGCGCCTCCACGTCCGTCTCCACGTCGAAGCCCTTGTGCACGAACTCGCTCATCACGCTGTGCGCGCCGCTCCACAGGAACTCGCACACCTCCTCCACGCTCATCACGCGGAACGGCACCATGTCTTGCTGCGGCTGGTGCTGCAGAAAGTACTTCGCGCGGTCCAGCGTCACCGCAAGGTTCTGCAGCCGGTTGGTGAACACACCCTTCGCCTCGTTCTACGCGTGAGCCACGCCACTCACCGCTACGCGCAGCCCCGCGTCGTTGTCGTACAGGAGGTTGCCTGAGGGGTCGCGCAACTCTTTGAGCTCGCCGGGCAGCGTCTCCTCTTCGTACTTCATGTAGTGCACGATGTAGGAGCACCACTTCACCAGCCAGTCGGGACAACCACTTAACATGCAGCTCTATGATGATCATGAATCACTGAACACCCACCTTGATGCCGTTGTTGTGAAGGAACTGGATGTCCTCGTTGGTGAGGGTGGCGAAGCAGGAATCCAGCAGAACCGCGGTTCTTCGCAAGAACGGATTCACCTTGTTCATCACCTGCATGAAGGAGTCGCCTCCCGCGTAGTACATGAACGAGCCGCGACAGTGCAGCGAGCCGCACAGACAGGTGGCCTTCTTGATCTCCTCCTTGCTCTCGCTCACGCAGGAGTAGTCGAACGTGAGTTCTTCACCGTATTTAATGTCTCTCAGTGCCACTCTACGCGTCAGCACAGCTCGCCACGTGCACAGAACGATGCCCAGCTTGCCGTCGATGGTGACGGTGGTCGTGGCACAGTTGGGCTGACACGAGTGACTCAGGCGACTGCCGAAATTCCCCTTGAAAATGGGCTCGATGTACAGCGCGTCGTACCCGCCCGCAGAGCTCAGCGGACGCTCCAGCACGATGTTGTAGAACTCTGGAAGACTGTGCTCCAGCTCCAGCTCTCGCAGCTTCCCACGCAGCACGTCCTGTTTCTCGAACCAGTACCACGCGGGGTACACCTCGCCCAAGTACTTGCATATGATCGAGTTGGCCGAAATCCCCTCCTTTTTGGCACATGCCACGCCCTTGCCCTTGGGGTGGACTTTGAAGTGCTCGGGTCCCACGTGCATGTACTACGTGTCACACGCCCCACGCACACACACAGACTGGAGGAGGACGCAGGACAGGGGCATTGCGATTCCGTGCGCGATCAGAAAAACCAGGGCGTTTCTAGGCATCACAGAGTTGGCGGGAACCCGACCGCATGTCGCTGGCGCGGTTGGAGGGAAGCGCGGAGAGCGCGGGAAAGAGACAGCGTTGGATGAAGGTGTCGACGAGGGGGTCGGTGTAGCGGATCGAATGGAGGATGGTTTGGATGAGGTGGCGTGTGTAGGCGTCGATGCCCCAGCTGTCGCGGATGATAAGGTCCCTAGATGTGAGGGCGGGGCGGAGAGGCGACTTGTCGATGAGGAGGCAGTTGTAGTCGCTGATCTGGTTGTGGCAGAGTGCATCGGAGCACGCTGTGGGGGATGGGTTCTCTCGTGTGTTGGGTGAGGGCTGTGGTGCCTCTGTGGGTGCTTGTGTGTGAGGCGAGTGTTGAAGGGATTGAAGCGATGGAGGCGAGTGTTGAAGCGATGGAGGTGAGTGTTGAAGGGATTGAAGCGACGGTTGAAGGGATTGAAGCGACTGAAGCGACAGCTGAGACTGCAACGACTGAAGGGATTGTGATGGAACGCCTGACACACCCTCCTGCTTCACCGTCACGTACGACCCACACTCCAGCTTCACGCGCACCTCGCCACAACCGCGGGAATCCGTCGACTCGCCGTTCACTCTGGAGAAGAGGTCTCGCAACAACTCCGGCTGGAACTGGGTTTGATGGCGGATTTGGAGAGGGGGGATGCCACTCACATTTGGATGCACCACCGATGCCAAGAAGGGCACTTCTTTCTTGTTGCAGGAGCACTTCGACGAGCACGCCTGATTCATCCTCGCACACGGACACGCGGACTCGAACTTCCACGTTACGGGATTCAAAACGGCTCTTTGGCTTCCCTCTCGACACTCGCAGAACACGCTGCTATGAATCAAAATCTGTCTGCTCCCTCACTTCTCATTGTCCAACTTCTTCATCACTTCCTTGCGGTAGTCCTCGCCAATGCAATCCGTCGCCATGTAATCGTCAATGGTTTGGTAGCTCCGCGCAGCGTACGGTGCCGGGTGAGGTGCGAAATTGTACGCCTCGTTATCGCAGTTGATCAGACCCAGGACGGTCTTCACACTGATCAGCTGATAACGGTAATGCATCAGCGCGGTAAATCCCTGCTTCACGAGATTTGTCAGCTCTGTGGAAGCGTGAGCATCGTCGAGAAAGAGCAGAGTATTCCTCTCATTGAGATACAGCAGCTACGCATCAGTCTCAACCGAAACGCACACCTCAACACTTCCCTCAACATTCGGAATGGACTCCACGAGATTCTGCACCAGACTAGAAATAGCATCCCTCTCCTTCTTCGATTTCAGCTTGTACATTGCGCCCTTGACCACCTGACTGTCCGCGAAATCCTTCTTCACGAATGCATAGTGCTCAAGGAACTCCACTACTGCCGGCTCAAGAAACTCGTTGTGAGCAAGCTTGCGCAGGAATTCTTCAAGCACTGGGTACTAGAACGTTACGCCAAACACGCGTTTGTCAAACTTCCTCCTCCCTGATGGACGAACGGCCGCCATTCACGATTTCGTACATGATTGCCTTCTGCACCTCTATTCGTTCCTTGAGTTCGTCTCTAAAAGAGTCAAGCGCATGACGAAAACGGAAACGTTCTGGTTTTCCACGTATATCGCTGATCCGCCACAACCTCCGTCGATGTTACGAGCATGTACAACTCCCGTTTGGCCTTGAGCTGGTTACGTTGCTGGACTCTTCGTTTCAGCCCCCTATCGTGCGCCCTGTTCGCAGGCGGCTCGTAGTCTTCGTCGGGCGAGTCAGCGTTAGGCATACGAGGCCAATTGTATCTTTATGTGTTCCGACAAGGGCAAATCGCAAATCGCTTTCACGGTTTTGAATATCGACGCTTGCTCACAACAAACAGAGGGAACGCTAAACAACAAACTATGCCGGTAACTCTCCCTCCATTTCCTTCTCCTGCCTCTTCCTAAAGAACTGAATGTAGTCCGATGCGGTAAGCAACGACTTCTGAATGTTCATGACATCGGCAACCTTCGGGATGAACAAACCGATGAAACCGTCCGTTCTGGGCTAGGCGTCAACGAAACGAAGCACGAGCACTTTCTCGTTCAGAAGGTTGGGCTCCTCCAAAAGACGGCTGTTGACTTCGGCGAGTCTCGCTCGGATGCAGCTCGGAATCCGGTACACCGATCCATCGTCGCATGTGATCTCGCAAAGAATGGTCGACTCGTCCACCCAAATGCCTCCCTTCTTCCGCTTCCCCTGGACCTCGTTGTCCAGCAGATTGCGATGATCTCGGCTTTGCTATTCCCTCACGACAGCGACATAAACATACGCCGAACACCACCTTCACGCACTTCTTGCCCTTGGTCAAGATCTCGTGTCCGAACGCCAAACTGACGATGCATATCGTGTTCGAGTGCATGCAGATGGAACTAGATGGTAATTCTACGCACGGCGCATACATGTCATTCCCCACACAGCCGTTCGTGTCCGCGGCATACAGCTGGGTGTAGTAGCGATCGATCATGCAGCTCTTCGACAGTTTGAAGTTGTCCAAATGGATCTCGTTGTACTGCTGGAGCAGGTCTTCTCGGTTCTTCACGGACTGCCGAATTTCGCACTGTTGGCGTAGCAATTCCTGATTGTTGCGATTCCTGCCCATCAATTCAGACACATTTATCGCCTCCGAGATACTACTCGTGAACACAGCCACCAAAGCGCACTCCCCGTGAACGAATTTGCATTTGTCTCCGTAGGGACAGCAGCCCGTCTTCACCCAGTCAAAACAGAGACGCGTCTTGCTGATCTTCTAGGAATCAACACAGGGGCGAAAACCGACATTTGAGGGTCGTTTCACGGATAAGGACTCTTTATCCTTCGTTTCGGTTGTGTCACTCATTTTGTTGTTCGCGAGTTGTGGGGTCCCACTGCTTTGAATGCACGTCAGTCAGAGAATCAAAAACCGTCTAGGAGGGGATGGAGGGAGAACCAAAGAGAAGGAAACTCAATTCCGTCCTTTCTGAGTGCATGGATCATGTCGTAGAGTGAAAACAACCCCACTACCATCTTCGGTCACGGATGCAAGGGAGTATTCATCACCTGTGACAGAAACAAGGAGGGCATGGCAGCGAAGGAGGTGTATCGTCTTTTGGAGGATGTGACTGTTTTCCTCTCTCCTCACGCATAGTATGCAGAAGAGATGGAAATAGATACGGACAAACCCATTGAACAGGACCTTGATAAAGAGTTGGCTGATTTGGCGAGCAAGAGTACTCCAAAGAAGTTCATGCGACTGGATCTTGTAAGCATACAATTACATATTGAATGGACTAGGGAATGAAGGGCATCGTGTTCATTCGCATCATGGACGAGTCCATCCATCCCGTTCTCTTTGTCAAGCACCTCTTCCAAAAGATCAAGGAAACGGGGGTGGCTTCATCCCGCTTCATTGCCAGAATCATCCCAATCGAGCGCACTTGCTATGCTCACATCGACGAAGTGCTCTCCTTAGTGAAGGAGTTGATTCCTTCTGTTTTCACAAAGGATAGAGAAGGCTCCACTGTCATTCTCTCCAACCCCGTTCACGCGTAGTGGTTCTGCCAAATCAAGCGTCGCAACAACGACACATTCGACAAGGAAGCGCTCATCCAAGGCATGGCTCCACTGATCGATGGTACCAAGTATCCCGTCTCTCTTCGCGACGGAGACATCTGCATCCACGTCGACGTGAACAAGGGTGTCTGTGGCGTTGCCGTCATTCCGGACTGGAAGGAACTCAATGGGTCTGCTTTGTGCTGCGAGTCAACGGTAGACTGAGTTTCAGAACCGTACTCGACGAGAAGAAGGAAAAGAAGCCGAAAGAAACGAAAGAGCCAAAGGAGGAGGACAATGTGAATGCGCTTGACAGGGATTGGAAGTGCGGCTCGGTGATGCATATGCTCCCTATTAACGCGTAGTGCGGAGCACCCAACTTCAAACAGAACGATGTGTGTTGGAAGTGCCATCACGATCGCAGGACGAAGTGTTGTGTTTTCTGGAAACAGTCGTACTTGGAGTGCACGAACTCCTTCAGCTTCTCGTTGACTGCGACGCGTGCTCTTGACTTGATGCTGTCATTCCGAAGCACCATGTGCAGCCCGATCACTAGCCATGAGTCCGCGAGGCAGTACTTACGGAGAATATACAGAAGATGGAACATGAGGAAATAGGCGAAGAAGGAGGGGCGCAACAGGAAGGACAGTCCCGTAATGGCAGCCGTTCCAGCCACGATGCACGAGGGAGTGATGCGATACTCTCCCACAACGAAGGGGTGAGGAACGACGACGAAGGGAATCCTAGCACTCACGATCAAGGAGCGATTCTACATCCACAGAATGAAGAGCACCAGATCGAAGGCAGCAAACACGGGAGACGTCATTCTAAGTCTTACGAAGGAGAAGAATCGCTACGCCACGAGAAGCACCATTCCCGCATACAGCGCCAGGTAATTCATGCGATAGTATATAAAGTTGTTCGAAAGACGCTCCTCAAGATGCGACGATTCAGGAACGTTGAAAAGCTCAAAGCATTCCGCGAGAGGAATCTACGAAATCACTGTGCACAAGTAATTGTTGCGAATTTTCCCCAGCCCCACGTGTTCACCTTGTCCCACAATCCGAGGATCACTACACTTCAACGGAGACTATTCCCGTCTACGCGAATCGTACTCGTTCTCCGGAATCAGATCTCTAACCATAGCACCGTTGTTTGGCAATCAATGGAAAAGAAACAGCCTCATCAATCATTATTGCTTAATAACACTTTCGAAGCTCTCCGGAGCAGCGCGCTCGTCCGCCGCGTTTCTCGACAGCGCCAGGAAGTCGCGGTACGGCGCATCCGGTCTCACCATGTTCAGATCGAAGTACTTGAACTGGTATCCCGTGTCCATCTTCCCCACGCCGTGGTGCGGCACCTTCACGAACAGCTTCTGCGTCCACGGCTTGTAGTTCGGCGAGTCGTGCTTCTGCTGGCACGGCAGCGCACGCTGGTCGTTCTCTACGCCTCACGCCCTCCACACAACACTACCCAGCCGCGTCTTCTCCGCCTCCACCGTCTTCCAGTCCGGTCCCTCGGGACGGCGGATCGCCTGCGTCACCTTGTTCCACAGACGACGCGACTCGTACGGACCCTGGTACGGCACGTCCAGCACCTTCTTCGGCAGCACCGTCAGCTGCGTCACGTCCAGGAAGAGCGTCTCCTGCCCATGATCATCAACGAACTACCGTACGTTCTGCTTGTTGGCGTCGGTCAGGTAGTACTGACTGTCCCAGTGTCCGTGGAGGTGGTGGAGCACCTGCCCGTTGTGGGAGATCACCGCCGTCACGCGGTTCAGCTCGCTGCCGAACATCGACTACGCCTCACGCGCCCGCCACACGCCCACCTTGCCGTGGAACTCGATCTCCGCCTTGTAGCCCGTCTTCTTGCACTCCAGCACCAGCTTGTCGATCAGTTGCATGCGCAGCGTCCCGAAGAACAGACCCGTGCCCGCGAACGCGGGGATGATCGTGTTGTACTACGGTGAAGAGAGAGCGCGACGCCTACCACCTCGTCGAACTTGGGCACGAAGATCTCAATGTTGCCCAGCATCGAACCGCACGCGCTGTTGCCCGTGAAGTGCGACTTCGTCCAGATGTACCCGTTCGCGCAGTACCCCTTCTTCTGGTTCTCCAGGTAGAAGCCCGAGATGGGAGGGTGGTGGCCGCACTGCTCCGCCACGTAGCTCACGCGCGATTCCGCCGTATCCACCACGCACGAGAAGGTCTCGCCGATGATCGGATTGTACGGCTTCTTGCAGCCCTAGTTGTCAGAAACGACGGGCGAGGCGACGTGGGTCTTGTAGTGCCAACTCGACAGGTACCACTTCAGAATCAGCATGAACCGCTTGTACGCGTCGTCTCCCTGGAGACTACATGATTAGGCAAAGCAGGGAAGCCGAACTCGGGAGAGTCGAGAATATCGATGTGCATAAGCATATCTCCGAGGTGCTCGAGGAGCGAGCGAGGGGAGAGGAAGAATACGGGGATGAGAACGCGCGTCAGGTCCTGGCCTACGCATCAACGGTATTCCGAAGGAACCACCCGGCTTCAGCGATTTCAGAATGTGCATGAACAGACTAGGCTGGACGTAGGGCTCTCCACTGATTTCGCCTCCGCGTATGTTCTCTGGATCTTTGCGTCACCCAACGGCATCAACGATTACCCTCTACGGTGTACTTTGCGTATTCGATACCTCCGGTGGTATCGGGAAGGGCGACTTGTTTCACTTCCTCTGCCATGGTTCGGGCTACACAGAGCGTTAGTGCACTCCACCGCGATTCCACACGCTACTCTCAAATGAAGAATTGGATGGAATTTGGATTCGTGATGGAGAGGGCGTTTCACCGACACAATCACAGTGATGTGGGAGCAAACAGGAAGGAGGGAACGACTCGTGTGGAACAAAGCACGCCAGCACACTACTCCCAAACGCTAACGACGCCATCATAACTGCCCGCAATGAGAAGGCTCTTGTCAGGATGCTGCCGGACTGTGCACACGGGCCGCGTGTGGAAACCCAGCGTATTGACCACTTTCGTCTGCTCCTCACACCCACGCCCAAGACTCACTGAGACGAGATTATATAGTACAATCGAGCCGTTTTCGCTCCCCGTGATGAGATACTCGTCCGTGTTGTTGAAAACGCTCTCAATCTGGAACTCCTCGCAAATGTGTCCCTTATATCTACAGGAAATCGGTTATAGCTATCTCTACTCATTCAGTAGCGTGCCGCTCTTCCTCTCGAGCAACACCAGCGTACTCGATGTGGTGCTTGCGACCACGCACTGATTATCGCGCGACAGAGAGATGGAGCACACGGGAACTACACGTGACGGAAGAGCTGGAAGGGGACCCGGCAACTTCTCGGTCATCAGCTGGCCCGCGCGAATGTCGTAGGTGCGTATGCATCCGTCCACGCTTCTACGGGGAACGAAAAAGTACCACTCCTACCCAGAAACGATGCTCGTGTCGTCGATACACACGGATGTGATGCTGTCCGTTGCGTCGTTCATCGTCTGCACGCACTGCGAGTTGCGGGCACTACGGTGAATCCAAACGCGAAGAGGTACCGCGTATCCCACAGCTTGACCGTCGTGTCGTAGCTCCCCGACGCGAACACGCTTCCCTCCTGGTTCAGACACACGCAATTCACTTTCTAGCCCGTCAGGACGATCAGGAGTCTCCACTTGCGAATGGCCGTAAAACTTCCTCATGACTCTAGCGTTGGTTACGTCCCACATAAAAATGTCCCTTTCATCGCCGCAGGAAATGAAGGACTGGTTGTCGCTGGATCTACACTCACACGCAACCCACTCCTTCTACATGGAGACGTCGTTCACGGAATTGCTGTGAGGCCCCTTGTAACGCTTGATTAGGAAGCCGTCCTTCATATCGTCCCGAAACGGGTTCCATAAGCATATCGACCGATCCTGACCACACGACATGCAATAGCTCCCGTCTTCTATTCCAGTGACAAGAATAGAACGATCCGTACTAGTGAAGCGCACGGCCGTGATGCGGCCACTGTGTCCTTTCAAACAGCGCACAACCTTCTTGGGAAGAACGGATTCCTCGCTCATGAAAAACGCAAATGGTGGTTTTCAACTGCCGTTGTGATCGTGTGTGTTGTGAGCACATTTGAGTGGAGAAAATGAATCAGGCGCGGAGTCTCCGTGTGTAGTGTTATGACAAGCGCGAGTGTGCGCCGACTTCATCTATCCCTGCATAGTTCGATACCGATGAACCAGCGTGCCAACGAGGGCGCTTTCTGGTTTTCGCGCCCCAACATCCCCCGAATTTGAACCCCCGCTTCAATGCCCGAAAGGAGCAAAAGGAAGATGAATACGATGCTGGAGAATGTAGCGCGCTCCACGATGAAGCGTGCGAGACGTGGGTTATTCGGCAACACCGGCAAGTTGTTTGGCAACAATGTCAGTCATTCCGAGAGAAAGCATGCCCTTCCTTTTCCGATTGACGCACTAGAACGCGCCGCACATGGGATCCTAACGTGCTGCACAAGCGCCTGTATAGCGAGACGCTTGATGATTTCGTAGACATGTGATGTCGCTTCGTCTCACCCACAGATCTACTTGCGTGTCACATCGAATACGTTGCGCTGCATCGACAAGGCGGGCGGTTTGGACAATTACGTGCTCTACACGAAGGACAAAGATCTGAATAGCGACGTTGCGCTGAAGCTGCGCGAACGCATCCTCGCGAAGCAGCGGGAAGAGGCGATGAAGGAGTTGAAGTGAAACTGTACAGTCTTTTATGGCGCTCCTTGTTCAAACAAACAGCGATAGAACGTAGGGTACGAGGCGTCCTTGTTGATGCCGCAAATGCCCGGACCTTCCTCCTCAAAGCGAATGCGAACATACCCCTCTTCGCCCCACTCCGGTCCCCACGAATTCTTCACGATCCAGTAGTCCTCTTCATAGCCAACCACAAGCACGCCGTGGTTCAGCGAAGTCCCGCACAGCTCGGAATCAATCACACCTCCCGTATACAGCTGGAACACCGTCGAATCCGCCTCGATCGCAACCGACACGGGAGCCTGCGACACGGCTCTCTTCAGCGCCTCTCCGTCGTTTTCGGGCACGTTCTCGTAGCCCGCTATGGAAACAGCGCTCTCGCACTGAGAGGAACGACACTCGCCGTCCACGCCCTCGTACGGGTAGTCCTCCTCTTTGCACAGACCGTTGCTCGAGACGTACTCGAAGGCGTACTCCATCAACCCTCCATTGCACCCACTGCTGCGCATGTCACAGTCCACGAGCTGCTGCTCAGAGAGACTCACGAGCTCTCCGGAGTGAACGAAATTGCCGCCCTCCAAGGCTCCCGTCGCGGAGAATGCCCAGCAGGAACCACAGCTCCTCTGGTTCTTCACGGGCGTCACCGCACCGTGTTCTCGCCAGTCAATACCCTCGAAGGCCGGCGTGGCGATCGGAACAGAGGGCTTGAGACGGGAATGCAGCATGCAACCGCACAGCTTCGACGTCGCGAACTCGGTGTTCGTCATGTCCGCGAAGGGAGAGGGTCCCAGCTCGAAGCGGTGGTTCGCCTGATTCCATCTCTCAACGAAGTCCATGTTGTACATGAAAACCTGCATGCGGAAGTCCTTCTCTCCAGGCACGTAGTTCTTTCCGTATTTGAACATGAATGAGGCGAAGGACTCTCTGTAGTAGTCGGCGGCGTGCAGCGTCGAAGCGCACGCAACGGCAACGAGAAGCGCGTAGAACAGCATCGAAATAGTGGCGTCTTGCTTCACATGCGGTGAGGGATACGATTCTCATCCCTTTGGGTTTGTCATTGCTGCGAAGATGTCGGATATAGTCATGTGTTGCAGTAATCGCTTCTCAGTCAAAGAGAGAGTGTCACTTGCGTGAGGGTTTCCTCCACTGGGAAAGCGTCGGATGCACGCATGTATCCTCCTGTTCTGTTTCGTTTACTAGCTACTGTGCTGTAAACAAGAATAATCGGTTTGATCGTTTCCAACAAACACACCACGTCTTGATTTCGTCCTTCATCAACGTCCATCTACTCGTCACTCCCACCCCGCACACAGTACTGCTGCTCCGAGTAAAACCCGATGCCCAACAGACGGTTATCAAACATGCGACTCCACAACGCGTCGAACGCCCTTCTCGCCTATTCCTGACCAGCACGGTGAAGCGCTACTTCCTCCTTCGATTCGTACTCCACGTACACCTTTCCTTCTCGCGAAGTGCCCTTCGGACAAATCACGATGTCCCTCACGGTGCCGTACTTCTGCAGCTCCTCCCTGAACTCCTCCTTCAGCTCCGAGAAGTCGTCGATGGACTCCAGATCGACGCCCGTCACCAGATTCGTAATCTCCAAGAAGCGCGTCAAGTGGTCCTGGTCCAGCCCAGCACAAATGTCCAGCACCGCGCGAGGGATGTTCTCCAGCTCGGACAGCACCCACTTGTAGTCCACGCCCGTCACGTCGAACATCTCCTTCCACGTGATGTCCGGGCAGATCTCCTGCCACGTCTTGTGCTCCGTCACCGGACCTCCGTAGTCCACGGGGCGATCTACCCTTCAGGCGCAGCAGCAACGCTACTGATCTTCAATCGCTGTCCGTGGAAGAAGATGCCGTCCAGATTCAGCGCGGCCGTCGCTTCGTCCTCGTGGCGAAGACTCACGAAGCAGAACTTCGGGAGGATGCGGCAGGAGAGAACGGGGTTTCCGGGCCAAACATTCAAGTTGGCTGTGTGAATGGCGCGATTCAGGAATGCCACCACGTCCTCAGGGTAGCTTCCTTCCGCGAGGTTACCCACATATCTGCATGTCAGCGAATGGGAATGCAACAACAAATCCTTTCCATACGCGTAACGCGGCTCGATGAGGTCGAAATTGGGAATCGAGCGATCCTTTTCCTCTATACGCTCATTGTCTCACACCTCCATTCACCGGAAATCGTTTTGTCCACCTCCTTGATCACATCGAACAGCGTGTTCTTTGTTCTGCGTTTCGTTGAACTCCGTTGTCTGCTGCTCGACCTTGAACGAGAACGATGTCTGTGTGAATGGGAACGACGACGATGGCTCCTTGAGCGAGAATAACGCGAGTGTCTTCTATATGAATCTTCTCTGCTCCGACTCCTGGGTCGCGCACTGCGATGGGAGCGCTCTGAACGAGTCGGGGAAGGAGAGTGCTTTCGTTCCCGCTCCTTCTGTGTCTCTTCGAGTTTGTTTAGCTGATTATTTCCGTCTACACTCACATTCGCCATCAACTCCCACTACTGCTCTCTTTCGTCATTCCCTCCTCCTTCTTCTCTTCACTCTTGGTGTCTTGCTTTGGCTCCGTCTGTATAACAGTATCGATGGGAGTGGGAAGCTCAGTCGACATGGGATTCTGGCGATCGGTTTCAATGCGAAGAATGCGCTCTGGATGGAAAGGCAATCACGCCGCTCAACGAATTGAACACAGAGAGAACAACGCCCGATTCAACCGAAAAAGTGCCGTTTTCCGCTTCATTTCAAAACAGCGCCGCTCCTTCTTCGACCCTTTCCTTTCTTCCTTGCTGACCTTCACAATCTCTATGAGCGAGGAGTATGCGAGTTGCTCGGTTTTGCTCATGTGTGTAGAACGAGTGATCTTAAGACGAGGACGAGCGTGAACTCCGGCAATTGGGGAAAAGTATCCAATTCCGCTCTCGTCTCATTCCATGTAGGGACGGATGATCCGATTGTCCATGAAAGCGGGAATCGATACAAGGTGTGTTTCATTTTATGCTTGATCACGCATAGACTCATCGGCCGACTCGTTGAGCCCGTTGCGATTGCTGTCTTGGTGATAATGGTAGATACACATGCCGTCACGGAGCGCGGTAAAGGACAATATTCGGCAAATCGACGACATGATAGAACGAGTGACAGTGACCGATAGTTCTGAGCCGTAGATGGAATCGGAGCTGAAGATGCGCGAAACCACGCGAAAGACCGTGGCGAACAGGCTCTATGCCGGGTGCAATACGGAAACGACGTGCAGCGAGGGAGCGGATCCATCCTCCTCCTACCTGTCCGAAAAGGACAACATGAACCGCATTTGGGAAGAGAATCGCCGTCGTCACGCCGAGGCGGAGCGCCGCCTCCTCTACCCCACCGACGAGTCCATCTGCCACTCCATCTCGTTCGAGCGCGTGGTCCACGACAACCTCGTCGCCTTCAGCCAGCAGCGCTACCGGTTCAGGCCGGTCATCGCGGAGGAGACGCGAGAGCGGTACAAGCACTACAGCAAGGTGACGAAGCAGTACAAGCGCCTGATGGAGCGCTGGCGCGCGACGCACCACGACGACGACGACAGCGACACGAAGACCTCGCGGGGGTGGAAGGAGGACGACAACAAGCGCGAGAAGCGCGCCATGCGTGAGCGGTGGGCGGCGGCGTCACCCGTAGCCTCGCGCACCATCGTCCGCTTCACGCGCAGCCAGACCTCGAACATGGTGGAGTGCGAGTCACTCACCTCGCGCGTGAGTGCCGCGGCGACGAGTGAGGCGTAGGACCCCGAGTACTTCAGCACGCGCCAGGCCGACGTCTCGAACCGCCAGCAGGACCCCTGCAAGTACCGCTTCGTCAACCACAACAGCATGCTCACCACCGACGGCAAACCCATGCGCTGTCTGGACCTCCCCCGCGGTACCCGTCTCCCCGCGGGGTAACGCGTAGTGCTTCCCTGTCCCCACGGCTGCAACTGTCCCTTCCAGGTCAACGAGGAGAGCAAGCGCGTGCGGCCCTGGTCGGACATGGAGAAGTTCATCTTCCTGAACGGCTTCTTCAACCGCCCCAAAGTAGGCAAGCGCGCGCGCGGTCAGTCGTAGGACTTCCGGTACATCGCCAGCACGCTGACCAACCGCTCCGTGCAGGACGTGATCGACTTCTACTACCTCCACAAGCGCGGCATGTACACGAAGCTCCTGCTGCGCGTTCAGTTGTCCATGTGGAAGAACCTCAACTACGACTCGCGTCCGCTGATCCTCGCCGCGGCGTATGGCATCGGTCTGCCGATCCCCGAGGAGATGCTGGGTCCGGACTACGCGTCGTACGACATCGCGGACTACATCAGGGACGACCACTACAGCCTGCTGAACAGCCACGACGGGCTGAAGCCGGACGACGAGATGCTGCTCCACTGCAAGGGCTACAACTACCGCGTGGAGGACAACCAGCACATCACGCCCGCCGTCCTGCAGGAGCGGCGGACCGCGCGGGAGAAGTACATCGAGCGGCTGCTGGTGCGCATGGGCGTGGACGTGGGTGTGGGGCGAGGTGGTGATGGGTAGTTGAAGCACTGCATTCCGGTGGAGGAGAAGGTGGAGGTCAAGACGGAGAGCCACACGTCCAAGGAGGAGAAGGAGCGGCTGTTCAAACGGTTGGTGGAGAGCGAGGATGATGATGCGCTGTCGAAGAAGCCGAGATTGTTGGGTCCGTGGAGTGGTGTGATGGGTAGAGACGCCTCGGGGAAGAAGAAGGCGAGAGTGGGAGTCTGGGTGGCGATTCACGTGTAGAAAACGGACGACGAGGATTACACATAATTCGTATTTGTTGACAAACACACCTAGTGACAACGGTGGAGATAGAAGTGATTCGCCGTGCCTCCCAAGATCATGTCCTGCTCTTCCTGCGAGTACTTTGAAATGAAGTGCTTTACGATGTCCAGCACTTGCGCGTACTCTCCGCAGAGGGTCATCACTACAGGGAAGAAGGACGACAAACGACAAACTCGGCCAGTCCGAACCGATCATCACGCGCCTCGGTCCGAACGCGTCGAAGACGATGGTCAGATAGGCGGTGAAGTCCTCCTCCTTCCAGTTCTTCCAATCGGCTTCCGTCACCATTCCCGAAACCTTGATATACACGTTGGGGAAGGCGGCCAGCGCCTATGCGTGAGGTTGGAGAGAGACAGCCACGCGTATTCCCTCCTCCCACTCACCAACGATATGGTCCTTGATAAAGGGCTTTGCGATGTGGTCGATCACGAAGGGCTGGTCGGGGAACTGCTCCACGAACTGCTTCGCCACCTTGAGATGCTTGGGGTAGATGAGGATGTCGTACGTGAGGTCGTACTTCTTAAGCAGCTTGATCCCCCTCAGGAACGCGGGACGCAGGAGGAATTCGTCGTCGGGCTCGTCTTGGACCTAGTCATCAGGGACGAAAGCAGAGCGTACAATGTGACGAAGACCGACCAGCTTCTTGTTCTTCGAGTAGAGAGCCAGCTACACTTCAGGGAAGAATCCGCGGATACCTTCTCCTCCACGTCGTCCGCACGCAAATCCAGCCAGCCCACCACGCCCATAACGACGTCCGGGTTCTGTTCGGCAAGGTTCAGGAGGAACACAGTCTCCTCTTCGCACTGTCGCGCCTGGACAGCAATCGTACCGTCCACTCCATAGCTGCGAATGAGTGGGCGCAGGTCGCTGGGAAGAAAGTCGCGTCGGAGCGTCTTCATATCTTCATTCAGCCAAGCGAACGCCTTTCCGTTTAGCCGCCCACAGAAAGCTTACGACAGGGTCGTAGTTCCAAAAATGCTGGTGCGCGTCGATTCTCTTGTTGCTCATTTCGATTAAGTGAGTATGTTGGTCCGCGTCTTCAGCGCACTACGCGCGTTCATAGGATGGAATGGAACGGAAGATACTCTTCATCGCGTTGGGTGGGGAGAAGTGAGGAGCAGGCCACGAAGGGGAAATAACCGTTCTTCCCGCCTCCATTCAAATCAAGAGAGCGACGATGGCGCAAGCCGAAGTGTCATCCGAAAGGGTGTTTGGAGACATCGATGACATTTCGAGACAGATCATACGTGTTGTTGGCGACGAGATCGTGTCACGAGTAGAACTGCTTATCGTACCCGACAATCGAAGTGACAGAGGAAAATGAGAGCGATGTATTATTCATTGCCATGGATTCCCCGTAGAACGCCGTTTTGCGGAACTACAAAGACCAATTGATCGCCAAAGCGAGGTACAATGCGCTGTATAACGAGCTGCAAATGAATCACATAGTGGAAGAGACAAGTGTGCATTCCTCCCAAAACTGACGTGTAGAGCAAACAAATAAACCGCTTCCATCGGAAGCAATCCTGCGGATGGAAATGAAGGAGA
>ENA-UEQW01000509-UEQW01000509.1-human-gut-metagenome-genome-assembly--contig:-NODE-509-length-36642-cov-5.092465_pt1 | contig 36642 bp, 61 predicted proteins | sample MGYA00242947_ERZ507947 | MGnify/ENA primary metagenome ERZ507947 (study PRJEB26167, sample SAMN06115421) | human gut metagenome | host: Homo sapiens | place: China:Guizhou | collected 2015-03-17... | reverse complement strand
CATTGTTGCGACGTAGCCGTTCTTTCTCCTTCTTTCTGCCTCACGTGTAGAATCCGTAATGCAAAGAGCGTCCTCTCCCAGTTCTCGCGGTATTCCCCAGCAGAGGGATTCTCCTTGCTTATTCATTGGGGAGATTCCGTCTAGTATGGACAGCGAAAGTGTGAAGTCGTTTCTGCTCCCCTATGGTACTATCTTGAAGGTGTTCGTTCTCTACGACAAAAAGACGGGCAGGCACAGGAGTGGGGACGGCGAGTGCGACTCAGACTGTAGACTGCGCGTTCGCCTACGTGGACACGATAGAGACGGGGAACCGAATAATCGCCGAAGTGGACCAAAACTTCACGTTTCACGGCGTAGCGAGTTCTAGCGGTAGGAGTGACTGTGTAGATGGCCAACCCTGTTCACATCGCGTTCGCCTCCAGGAAAGAGCGGAACGGGCGCTATCGCCCCGGGCTCCAAGATCGAGCCAGCAAAGGAAATCTATCAGTAGGCTCCTACACGCCATGGAAGCGAGGGAGCCGAAAGAGTAAGGAAAAGAGTGTTTTGTGCACCGCGGAGACGGCGAGTCCGTCTCCTCAGCGTGGTCGCCGTCTGTCTCCACCGCCTGCCGATGATCTCGCCGGTCAGCGTGTCTCCCCCGACAACGAAGCGAGCGCAACCGTCCCCTCTCGTCCAGATCCAAACCATGCGCTTTCCCCCACTACCGACATGAGTCCGCGCCGCGGCACCTGTTCGCCCATATCTCCATCTTTTCCACAGTTCTGCCCATATTTGATTATCCCACAATCGTCCCCTTCGCCAATACAGCAGCAATGCCCTATAGCTTACTCCCCTCTTCAGTGCTGTTTCATACCCTTTCTAAACGCTCCAGAAGCCGTCACACAACCCTTCCCTGTTGTATCACTTCAGAACACCGCGGACGGGGTGCGAACTGTATCCGACGCTTCGGGCTTCCACGAAGAGGGGCCTCCCGGGGCGAATCTCTTCGTTTATCATCTTCCCGGCTCATTCGACGACGAGAGGCTATGCAGCCTGTTTCGTCCTTTTGGCACGATTGTCAGCACGAAAGTTGGGGTTTGATGGGGTTTGTCATCCGCAGGTGTATCTTGATGAGAAGACGCGAACAAGTCGCGGATTCGGCTTCGTCAGCTACAGCAGAGTCGAGGAAGCGGAGTATGCCATCAAGGAGATGAATGGCTTCTATGTGGAAGGGAAGAGATTGAAGGTCCAGAGGAAACGGGAGCACGGATTTGCAGCCAAGTGACGGGCCTGCTCAATGCTGTCGTTAACTCCGCTCAGTTAGTCGTGTGATTCCGCGCTCTCCCTTTTCGTTCGTAACCCGTCCATTTCCTATTGTTTTACAAGTTCTGGGTAATGGCTCTCCTCTATGAGCTCTATTTGTTGTTCTAAATCGTATCCTTCCGCACTTCCAAATAACCGCGGTTGTTATAAGGAAGACCAACTCCCATTCTTTCAATGCTCGCAGAAGAAAAGAAGGATATTGAAAAGAACGTCGCCAAAGAAGACGTTCCTGATGAGCCCCCCTGTCCGTACTGGCTAATGATGATCCCGTACTTCCTCACGTTCGTCTTTTTCACGTTCTTCTCCTGGAAGTTCATAGATACGAAGCCCGTTCAGTGGCGGTTCCCTGTGGTGGCTAACGTCTTTGCGGTCTTCTGCGTTATTCACTGGTGCTACCTTCTCGGCGAACGATGGTACTTCTACGGATCGGGTGGTTTCTATGAAATCTACTGGTACTGCAGTTTGGCGCTGCTCTTCACTGCGGCGGCCGTCGTTTTGAAGCTGCCCAGTCTCATTGCGGAGTGCATGTGTCTCACGCTCTTCCCGCACATGTCCTTCTGGATTGACGCGATCCTCACTCCCATCGTTGGCCACGAGGTCATTGGTTCCGCCGGCTGGTTGTACGACAAGGAGACTCCCTGGCACGAGCGCATTTCGACGTTCCACCACTTCTGGTTCTTCCCGTGCATCTTCGTCGTGCTGTACGGTCAACCTCTTATTCCGATTCAGGGCTACATTCTCTCCATTGTCCAGTTCGTGGTGCTCAACTTCTTCGCTCACTTCATGACCCCGAATGTGACCGTCGACAAGACGGGGGCCATCCGAAAGCTCAACATCTGCGTGTCGCATGTTGCTCCCGACTTCCTTCTTCACATTCCCCCCTTCTCGTGGGGTAGTCGTCAGCCGTACCTCATTTTCCTGCTCGTCGCCACTATTTGCTACAACGTTCCCTTCAACTACCTTGCCTTTTTCATTTGTCAAAAGGTACAGCAGCTGGTGAACATGTTATAGTTGTCTTTTCCCCTGTTTTTTGCACCCTCCGTTTTCCCTCACTATTTGGGTCGTTTCCGCCTAAGAATCGAAGTGGCACCGCATTTATTCCTTTGTCATGTCACGGAACGTTCCTCTCCAGGTAATTCAGCGTTTGCAGAACAATCCCAACCACGTGAGAAACATATGCATTCTCGCCCACGTGGATCACGGAAAGACGACGTACCCATTTATTGTATTGTCGTGACGACTAGTCTTGCAGACAGCTTAATCAGCTCAAACGGCATCATTTCCTCCAGGCTTGCTGGAGAAGTGCGTTACATGGACAATTGGTTTTGAATTGCGTGCAGGCGCTCACAAATAGGGAAGAGGAGCAGAAAAGAGGCATTACGATGAAGTCCAGCTCCATTTCTCTCTTCTACGAGGACGAGACGACGGTCACCGATGAGCAGACGGGCGAGAAGACGAAGAAGAGTGTCCCCTACCTCATCAATCTCGTCGATTCCCCTGGACACATCGATTTCAGTTCTGATGTTTCTGCGGCTGTACAGTGCATCGATGCTCTTTCACGGAGTAGGTGCGTTTGTGCGACGGCTGTCTCGTCGTTGTCGATGTGATCGAGGGCGTCTGCACCCAGACCCTGACCGTCCTCAAGCAGGCCTTCCAAGAGGGCGTGAAGCCCATTCTCATCATCAACAAGATCGACCGCCTCATCCTGCATCTCAAGCAGTCGCCGCTCGACGCCTACCAGCAGATCCGCAACATCATCGAAAAGGTCAACGCCTACATCAGCAACCTCTACACCGCCGAAGTCATCAGCAACACCGCGACGACCGTTTTCGCCCCGATTTCGGGTAACGCGTAGTCGTACGTGATCGACAGCAAGAAGGAGGAACAGCTATTCGTGTCGCCCGTCAACGGCACGGTGCTCTTCGCCAGCGCCGCGCACGGTGGGTTTCTCGAATGTTCTTTAGAAGTAGGTTGGTGTTTCTCGCTCCGCCAGTTCGCGGAGATTTTCGCCCCGATTTATGGAATCAACAAAGCCAAGCTGCTCCAGTACATGTGGGGCGACTTCGTGTTCAATCCGAAGACGAAGAAGATTTCGACGTGGAAACCGACCGATGCGCAATCCCCCATTTTCGTGAAGATGGTGTTGAGCACGGTGTGGAAGGTATACAAGAGCGTGTTCAAGCGAGACGACGAGGCGATTCGCAGCATTCTGGAGCTGACGAAGGTGCGTCTGACGCCTGCGGAACTGAAGACAACGGACAACGCGTTGATGGTGAAACTGATTCTGAGTCGGTGGCTGCCGCTGTACAAGGCGGTGTTGAGTGGGTGTGGAGACGGAGTGTGACACGATAGAATCCGTCGTGAAGGTGCTGCCGTCGCCCATTGCTGCTCAGCCCGTGCGATATACCTCCATATGGGATTCTGCCGTGCGGAAGGAGAGTGGGGTTGTGAGTGTGGTTGTGATGGATAGTTGAGGAGAGTGAGGAGGGGGTGAGTGAAGGTGGTGAGAAGGGAAGTGAAGAGAAGGAAGAGAAGAGTGAAAAGGAGAAGGATGAACACTCCCTCATCTCCTTCAAACGAGCGTTCGACGCCTGCAATCGCAACGGCGTTCTCATGGTGTACGTCTGCAAACTCTTCTCCATCCAGGGCTGCGACATCCAAGGCTTCCCCGCGGGTACTCGCTGTTCACCTCCCTCACCCCACAGAGCAAGACAAACAGTACGAGATCGCGCTGTGTCGGTCGTTCAGTGGCACAATGCGCAACACCTCCTCTCTCTACGTGATCCCGTACCACACGACGCAGTAATCGCCACATCCACCACTCACGCACAGACAAGCCACCCATCCGCCTGTACTCATCGACCACCCCGTGCAGCTGTACCGTCTCGCGCTCGTCTCCACCGTAGGTTCATCCTCATGGGTCGTGATATCGTCGCTGTGAACGAGGTGCCCGCCGGCAACGTCTTCGGCGTTCTCGGGTTGGAGGGCTCCATTATGAAGAGTGGAACCCTCAGCGACTCGCCCAGCTGTCCCTCGCTCTCCTCGCTGCGCTTCGCGGTCGTGTCCCATTGTCCCAATAACATAAAGAGCGACCCGATTGTGCAGATCGCCATCGAGACGGAGAAGTCCAACGACATGCCCCAACTCCTTCACCAGCTCGAGATCCTCAACAACAACGACAGCAGCGTGCAGGTCTCCCAATCCGTACCACCCACACACTCCTTTCATCTCTAGAAGACCGGCGAGCACGTGATCAGCGCCATCGGCGAGCTCCAACTCGATGTCATCATCAACGACCTTCGGAAGCGACTGCCGTCGATCAACCTCATCGTGATTCCGCCGTGCGGGCGTGACGTGTAGGTGTCGCCGCCCATCATCAACATCCGAGAGGCGTGCGCGTGCTTGCCGCCGCTGGAGGAGGGTAAGGAGCCGCGCGTTCCCCCGTCTGCCGTGCTTCACAGCAAGTTCTTTATGAAGGTGGTTGTGGTGGTGGCGAGTGAGGGATAGATGCGCGTGCTGCCGCTGAGCGAGGCGCTGACGACGCTGCTGTACAACGACAACCGTCCGCTTCAACACGTGTACGAGTCCGTGATGAAACAGGAGCCACCTTCGGGGTGTGGGTTGGTGGTTGTGGGTTACGCGTAGTGAAGTGAATCTCTTCTTGCAACACCTGCAGGAGGAGTTCGACGCCTCGCCGCTTCTGAAGCCCTTCTTCTCCCACATCGTGGCGTTCGGTCCGAAGGACGTGGACACCAATATCCTCGTGTGCGACCCCGGTCTGAAGTGCTCCTCCGCGTTCCCGTTCAACGCCGCTCTCATGAAGTACTACGACACCTTCATTCACAAGCGAGCGGCGGAGAAGGAGGAGGTGGAGGTCGCGGACGTGTCCTCGCTTCTCGTTCAACAGTTCTATACGAGTATTGTTAGCGGATTCAAGCTGGCGTGCGAGTCGGGTCCGCTGTGCGGCGAGCTGTTGTGGGGCGTGATGTTCGTCATTGAAGACATTTCCCTCCTTCCCGAAACGCCTCCCAACGCCACAGAAGAGGAGTTGCTGCAAGCCGTCGCGGAGGCGAAGCACGCCACGATCTCTCAAGAGGATGAGATGACGCAGATGAAGGCACTGAACAATGGTATTGTGATGTCCGGTTGCAAGCAGCTCTGTCACATGGCGTACTCCCAAGCGTCGCCTCGCATCGCCGAACCGATGTACCGATGTGTTCTGCAATGCAGCAGCGAACACCTGGGCAAACTGTACTCGGTTCTGAACCAGCGTCGCGGCGAGGTGCAGAGCGAGGACATCTGGGAAGGAACCGATATCTTCACAATCACGTGCATCCTGCCCGTCACGGAGAGTCTGGGACTGGCGAACGACCTGCGGCAGCAGACCTCGGGCGCGGTGAACCAGCCGCAGCTGCAGTTCTCGCACTGGCACGTGCTGGACGAAGACCCCTTCTCGAAGCCGACGACGGAGGAGGAGATCGAGGAGTGGGGCGACAGCTTCGCGACGAAGAACAAGGCGTACCAGATCGTGAACGCGATTCGGAAGCGCAAGGGCATGCAGACGGAGGAGAAGATCGTCGAGAACGCCGAGAAGCAGCGCACGCTGAAGAGCAAATAGTCCACGGTTTGTTCAACAAACAAGTCTAGCTCATCTGCGCCTCGTCGTCCTCGTATCCAAAATGCTTCACCACGAACTCGTCCGCAGCCTGGTACAGCTTGTCCGTCGGGTACGACATCTGCTCCAGTGTGTCCAAAAAGCCGCACTCGTACAACTGCTCCTTCACCTCGTTGCGGTCCGTCTGGTTCTGCTGCATCAAGTACTCGCCCAACTACACCTCATCGCCTCCTCGCTCCCCCACCATCAAACAGCGATCCAGTGAGTCCAGAATGATCGTCAGCAGCTTCGGCTCCGAGTTAGGGTTCATCATCTTGCAGATCGCAGGAATCACGCCGTTCTCCTGCACAATCGTCAGAATCTGGTTCGGACTGCCGCCGCAAATCGCGTTGCAAATAACCCAGCACGCCTCCTTCTGGAGATCGATCTTGCCGTCCTGGATCATCATCACCAACACGGGAATCAGGTGGTCGTCCAACACGATCTACTATGAACACCACACACCACCACTACTTGAATCTGCGCCTCGTTTCCCGCGGTTATGTTCGACAGACACCAGGTGGCTTCCTTGACGACGGAGAACTGCGAGGAGCTGAGGAGCTGCTCCAAATACTTCAGGATGTTGTTGTTAATGCACATCTGCGTCTGCTCGTCGTCGCCCGCCAACACGTTACCCACCACGCGCAACGCGGGGTTCACCATCTTCACGTTGGTGCTGGCGAGGAGGCTGATCACGGTGGGCAGGATTCCCATCGCCAACACAAACTACGACATGATCATCATCATGTGGGACGACCTTTGTATTCGCCTTGTTGCTGTCCGTGATGAAGGCGAAGCACCAGCAGGCGTCAATCACGATGTCTTCCTGGTCCGAGTTCAGACACTCCTTCATGTACGGCAGACACTCCTTCACTCTCTCGAAATCGGGGGCCACACCGTCGCGAACACGGCACAGATTCGAGAGGAGCCACACCGCGTTCTTCTGGAAGAGGAGAGTGCAGTTCGGCTAATCATAAACACATCATCGAATGGATACGTTGTTGAGGTAGGACAACAACAGCGTCACGCCTCCCGAGTTCACGATGGCATCGCGGTACTGCACCGAGTCACCGGCAATGTTACCCAACGCCCATGTCGCCTGCTCGCGCACTCCGTCATTCGGGGAGTTTATCAGACGAATGAGGTCGGGAAGCGCTCCGCAATTCACGACGACTGCCGTCTAGATGTCACTCCCTCTTCGCAATCGCACCTGTTCCTTCGATCCCGAAGCGATGTTGGTCAGCACCCACGCCGCTTCGTACTGGAGGTTGGGGCAGTTGTCGTACTTCAAAAACATGGCGAAGCGAGGCACCAAGCCCGTATCAATCACGAGATCGATTGGCGGGTAGTGATCTACGCATCACACGCGAATCAGAAACAAAACCGTTCGACAACAGCTTACGGAAGTACGTCACACTGTCAATATACGATTCTGGAGAAAGACTATCATCCATTAATATCATTTTGTGATGTTCAATCTAGCGAATCAAACGTCCGTCCGAAACACTCACTTCTTCTTTTGATGGACCACTCTTAAGAGTCACGGGAGCGTCGATGCTCTGCGGCGCTGCTCTCTTCTTCTTGAGGATATTCTCGCGTCTCTGACGACTGCTACTGGACACCATGTTGGTAAGGCGACCACTAGTATCGTTCATCGCTTTCCCGGACTTGATCGATGCGTTAATACTCATTGCGGTGATATCCTCTTCCTTGAAACGGCAATTAGTGGTTCCAAGCCTCCTTCCATCCCAACGCAGAATTCCACTTTTCCCCTCGATAATGGTTCCCTCGTAAACAAACGCCCGCATTGCGGCATTGCTATGTGTGCTTGGACGAGCCTCATGACATTTCAATCTGAGCGTGGTGGGTGTGGAATCGAGAGATGGCACTCTCGTCGATGAAATTCATGGGGTGGCACACTCATCCTATCTACGTTCCATTCCACTCATTTTCCCTCGCATTGAGAGATGATCGACAATAACGCGTTTCATATCAACAAATCAATCGCAGTATAGTACACAATGACTGAAGAAGAACCTCCCATCCCCGCCTACAAACGATGAGTATCTCCGAGAGATAACCGGCTCCGCTTCCACGCATTCCAGAAGCGGAGTATAATGCTCCCCACTCTGTCGCAATCTATCAGACTCAGTACACCACGGGACGGTGTAAAGAGTAGTTTTGATTGCCGCACGATTTCACACTCCCTACCTTCACCAACCACGATGCGAAGACTCGGTTATGAAGCGAGGACGGACTGCTCTTCCTCCAATCCAAAAGAATGGACGTCAATCCCGAGCGCATGTGCCGCGGGAGAACGCTCCATCTGGCGACATCCCCCTTCCCACTCCATCGACTGCGAGGCATTCTCTCGAAAGCGGCAGCCATTGCATACACGAAGCAGGAAACACAACGAGACTGATCACCCCTCCATCCCGCTCTTTTCCTCCTCTCTCTCATTGTATCCTCTCCCTCTCCCCTTCCTATTTCTCTTACAAACGCCCATTCATCCAAACGCCCCTCTTCGCATGATGGCGGAAACGCTCCACCCAATCTCCTATTCAAATCCAGACCCTTCCTCCTGCGCCGCCCTCACCGTCCCAAACGCAGCCCGTCATTCTCTCCCTTTTGATAATGAGATTTCCACGTTTCCACGTTCATTTGTCCTTCTTTCCTCATTTCCCTGCTTATCCTCCGAGCGATTTGAGGTATTATGGATAAGTTGAAGCCGAATGTACTTCAGAACATTGCGAAATTCCTGAGTCTGCGTTGCCGTTGCTCGTTGCGCTTCATGTTGTAGGCGAGCTCTTCTCCTCCTTCGAACCCCTTTGCCGCAATACGAAGGAAATCGTCAACGAGGTCCATTCTCCCGAGTCTGTTCTCACTGTTAGTTGTGTCGTCAAATGAAGACGCTGAATCTCTCCGAGTACAGCAAAATGACGGACAACGAGTTCATATTGCTGATGCGGTAGGCTATATCCTTGTTGGGGGTGATTGTGCGTAGACGCTGCTGCGACGTGACCTTTCTATCTCTGGACTACCACAAGGGCATGGTGCACTGCAACCAAGAGTTCTGATTTGAAAGGGGCGGTAATGGCGTAGCTTGTGGGAAGTGAACATCTACTGTCCCAAGCTGCAGATCATCGTCATCCACGGAAGGTATCGGCGATTGGCGGGATGAACTGTAGTCCCATCTACGCCAGCGAGTTCGGGAACGAAGTGGTGGCTCGTTTAGCCAGCATCGACGGCAGCATTCCGAACATCTTCCAGGACAAGCCTCTGAGTGGCGGTTTGGTCTGGATGTCATTCGTAGTCAATGCGTATCACATGTTCTGCTCCGCGCGCATCATTCACCTCGTGACCTCGTTCAACATGTGCGGGTCGCCACTGACGGCGCAGATGTGGTCGCTGATGAAGTTCGTGCTCTGTAGGCCTCCTCCTCTCCTCTCATCGTAGCGCTCGACGTGATGCAACAGTCGCTGAACCAACTGAGTCTCGACCAGCTGGTGGTGTGCGGGTTCTACGCGATCTGCCGTCTGGCGGGCCTTCGCATCACATTTCAGCACCTGCTGAGCATCTACACGATGTACCTGCAACCATACCGCGCGATCGCGAGCATCGCCCAGTGGAGCGATGTGAATCGGCTGTGGTTCAACATCGATCTGAACATCCCGCAAATCGTAGCTACTGGCGGCGTGTGTGAGGCGTAGGGCAGCATCGTGGGTGGCACGATGGTGGAGCTGTACAACCAGTTCTTTGTGCCGTTGGTGTATCCGGCGATCCAGGCGTACCAGACGCTTTCGGGCGAGAAGGGAAGACAGCCTCCTACAAGTACTTTATGAGTAGAGGGCGTGCGCGATCATTTTTGTATTCTATGTTCTCTCTTTGGCGTGTTTGTAGGAATACTCTTGGGATGGACTTTTCGGAGGCGTATCCGCTCACGCGGTTCGAGCCCTCCGAGTACGTCGTGAACAGCAAGCTGAAGGTCCACAAGCAGGCGACACTCCTGGAGATGCAGAACATCAAATCCTCTGGACGCGTTTTGAGTTTGTACTGAGATTGATCGATTTAGAATGTCATCCAACGGGGAGTGCGCCTCCACGCCGATCTCGGTGTGGTGGTCATTGGTCAGGATACGCTGTTTGAAGAAGACGTGGACATCCGGCCTTCTACCGAAATCATCAACGAGACGGGACACAGACAACAGTGGGTTTGAATGAGAGGAGATGAGACGTAGTCGTGATTCCCCCTTCATTTCGATCGGAAAGAATGTGATCATCCGAAGAAATAGCGTTGTTCAGGCACTCCGAATCGGAGACAACGTTCTCATCGGAGAGCACTGCGTTATCGTATTTTGTACATCATGCTGTGTGACTGTAGGGCGATGGCTGCGTAATCAAGGACAACTGTGTGTTGGACGACAACACGGTGCTTCCTCCGTTCACCGTCGTTGCTCCCTTTTCACACGTCGGAGGGAATCCGGGTAGGCACTCTCTAGCGATTCCATCGTAGGCGTTGTGGTGGAGGACCTCCCCGCCTCCTTCTTTTATGAGATGTGCCGTTACTGCAAGTGCGTATTTGATCGTTTTATCCCCGCGTGGAGTGCTTGTTCAGAAAACAGGTCAATGATAGAAGTGATTAAAGCGATATAAATAGACCTTGCCTTCCTTGTTTCCGAGCACCATGTACTCTACACATCACAACGCGACACCAGCCCTACGGTTGTCTCCGCTCAGCGATAGAGTCTCAATCTCACCCAGTCTCTCGTTCAGCGCAGGCCAGTTCGAGAACACGCTCAGCGTGGGGATGTGCACGGCGCGGATCTGGTCCCGCTTCTCGTCACTCGCGTAGATCATCATCGAGTTGTCGTTGTTGATGTCCGCGCACGTGATGCTCGTCACCAGGTTCTTGAACACCTTCAGAGGACGGATCACACGGTAGGATTCCGACGTGGCCTCGGTGTTCATCTGCGTGGGCGTGAAGTAGAGAGAGCAGATGCCCGACGCGTCACTACACAGTCACACCATGACAACCAACGACCACCCGACGCACATGTAGTCGCCTCGAACACGAATCACCTTCGCGCCGAACATGTCCTTGTCCCAGTAGTTCTGACGCACCGTGTTCATACGTGTGTCGAACTCCACAACCATGTTTTCCTCTGACCCTCAGCATGCACATCATCTCTCACCTGTGATCATGTAGCATGTGTCGTTGTCGTAGAAGGACGCGTGGCGGATCGGCGATGCCAGCTGGCGAGCATCGGCAGTGCGACGCACACGAAGGTCCACATTGAACAATGTGCCCTTCGAGCCGATCAGCAGACAGTGCTCCCCGTCCGGCGAGACGCACATGTTGCCGTGCTTCATTTCCTGGTATCCTGCAGAATCACGCACACTCCATTCCACTACCCGGCACATTGAAGATGCGCGAGAAGGCGTCGCGCTCCACGTTGTAGTACATCAGGAACTCTCGGTTCTTGGAGGTCATCAACAATCTAGGCGTCAGGAGGGCGAGAAGAGGTCACGTGTTCTTGCTCGTCCAATCCACCTGGTGAACCACGAAGTTGGAGAAGTGGATGATCTTGCGACAGACGGGCTCGCTGTCCTTTATCGAATAGAGGTGGACGTAGCTGTTCTTGCCCGACACCAGGAACATGGGCTCCGAGTGGTGGAAGTTCACGTATCGGATGCGGTTCTGTTTGTCAACTCCAAACGCTACACTTACGGATCGATTCTCCCTCGAGGTGTCGCCATTGTCGTCCTTCAGCGCAAACTCGGACAGCTTCTGGATTTCGAGATGGTTGCCCGGCAGCGCCTTCGACGAGCCGATGAAGCGCTTCGTGGTGCGGAGAAGCGTCGCCACATCGTCGTTGTCGTCCGTCTTCTCCTGCAGAGCGAATAGAGCGTCCACCTCGTTCGTCTTCGAAATGCTAGTCGTAACCAACACACGCAACGCCCCACTGTTCCTGCAAACGCTTTGCGTACTCCGTTCCGCTCACCTCCTTCTCGTCGTAGTCTTTCCGCAGCTTGCGCTTTCGAGACGCGTCCACCAGGGACACGGAAACCTCATCGTCATCAGGATCGTGCCACAGCGGCGTTCGCTTCACGGATTCCCTCTTCTTCTTCTCCGTCTCTGGCTACACATGAGTTAAGATGGCGAAAGGACGACAGGGGCGATCTCTTCCAAGTCGCCGAAAAGGAAGTCAGTGAACTGCTTTTCCTCCTCCTCCGCGTTCGTTGCCGGTTTCCTCTCCATTCGTGTGTGGTGTGTGGAGTAATTGTGAGTGGTTGTGTTCAAGGAGGAGTGTGTGGATTATTCTGCGTCGGTGGAGGTGATAGCGAGGGAGTATGTGTGGTTGGTGATTCTCACTGTGTTCACGGAAATGGACTCATTGAAGAGGATATCGATTCTTGCATTCGATACACACCCATAGAGATCGAAAGGAGATAGTCTGAGTGCTTGATGGACCATGTGTCAATCCGACGTCACCCTCGATTCACCCTCCTCTCTCCTTTCATTCCCTGCGATTTCATCAAGAAGGACGACCACGCTCACTCGAATCTGTGCGACCCCTTCACCGAATCCCCCTCGAAATCGCCCATCTCCGTTTTGCATCCGATTTCGGTCAATTGTCGCTTTCTTCACTACGCTTGATAATTGAATGTATCCGCTTGCCCGTGCGTGCGTAACGAGTAGAAATGCAGCCGGCAACAGCCTACAAGGTGGCAAAGACGGTTTCCTGTCACTGTTGGAACAGAGATAGAACGCGTTTCCCCTCGCTTCTTGGTGTGACCGGTGTAGAGGTGGCCGTGGCGACGAGGAATTCAAATGATATTCTCATCTACGAGAACTGCTCCGCCCCTCGATTCGAGGATTGGAAGCTGGTCCACACGCTGGTGGGAGTGGGTTTCGCTGTGTATCGTGACGGATAGCATGACCTGCCTGTGACGGGTTTGGACTGGGATCCGAACTACAACCGCATTCTGTCGTGCTCGGAGGACTGCAACGCGTACGTGTGGAATTTCGAGAACGGGAAGTGGATTCCGACTTTGGTGGTGTTGAAGATTCGGAGAGCGGCGCTGTGCTGCAAGTGGTCTCCGAACGGAAAGGCGTTCGCCGTGGGCTCGAGCGAGAAGAAGTGTGGGTGTTTGTGTTGGTTGTGGAGTTGTAGTGCGCATTTGCACGTTCAACGCGGACCAGAATCTGTGGGTCCATCCGAGTGGTCTCCACGTGAAGCAGGAGAAGGAAGAGGAAGAGACGGGCGGCAGCGACACTCCTGTGGCGGCGAACAAGACGCGTGGAAGCATCTTCTGCATTTGTTGGGACCGCACGGGTCAGTTGTTGTGTCGTGGTTCTCTGGATGGTTCGATGAGTATCGTGAGCACGTATTATGACCCGAATGAGCCGTAAGTTGTGAGTTGATTGTGATGTGAGTGATGTGATTGTGAGTGATGTGAGTGATGAGTTGATTGTGAGTGATGTGAGTGATGAGTTGATTGTGAGATGTGAATCATGAATATGAATCATGTCTTATGACTCATAAATGCAACACAATACTCACTCCCTACAGCATCCGCGACTGCCCGTTCGACATCTCCTCCAAGGACCTCTTCGGCTTCGTCTTCGGCGACAAGTGCGGCGTGGTCGAGTCCATCGCCTTCTCCCCCAACAACACCACCCTCGCCTACGCCGGTACGCCCTCTCACTCTCCTCAACCTCAGATCGCAACAGCGACGTGCACTTCCTCGACTTCAAGGGTCACGCCATGTCCAAGCAGGTTCGCTCTCTCCTCCTCTCTCACGCGCAGACCGTCCACGCGCCATCGCTGCCCTTCTCGCGTCTTCTCTTCCTCTCCAACACCGTGCTCGCGGCGGGAGGCTTCGACGGCAACCTGTACATTCTTCACAGGAAGGAGGAGCAATGGTGGGGGAGGGGGCGTTTCGTCATGTGTAGGCAGTACCGCGGGGTTGTGGACGTGTCGGCGGCGCCTTCGACGACCATGTCGTCTTCGTTCCAGGAGCGCATCCGAGTAGCCGAGTGGAGTGAGATGGACCGTAGATGCTGCAATCGAACGCCAACAAGGGCGGCGTGAGAACCACGGGGAATCGCGATGTGGTGAAGGGGTGTGTGGGGCCGCACAAGAACGCCATCACGGACATCCAGGCGATGGACTGGAGCGGCGAGGCGTGCACGAAGTTCTCGACGTGCGGTCTGGACGGACGCATTGTGGTGTGGAATGTGGAGGCGATTCTGAAGAAGCTGGAGCTGGCGTGATTTGTATTATTGTTGACCTCGAGGGTTGTTAGAAAACACGCAAGAAGTCCACAACGTCCTTCTTCCAATTCTTTGACACATGCTTGTTCTTCACTCCGTCCTTCACCCGCACCTCGCTCAGCTTGATTCCGTGCTCCAGCTTCTTGGTTAGGGACTACGAAATCACGCTCTCAGATGAAACTCACCTCATACACGATGTTTGCTTTTCCCTTCAGTGTGTTGTTCTCGTACGCGTGCTCCGAAACATCGAGAGACGCGCTCTGCGACTTCTGAGGCTTCATCGGCTGTCCGTCCTCCGTCGGCGCCAAATAGTACCCTCCCTCTCTCTGCACCGATGGCTCTTCCTCCTCCACAGCGGGACGCTTCTTGGTTGGGGCCTCCACTAGAATTCACCCACGCTCAACAGCCGTCACCTCGCTTTTCGTCCACGACCACGCGACGTCCAGCAAAGTCAAACGAGATTGCAATCGGCTGCTACGCTTCACTCCACACTCCCATGACGCACCTTCGATCGCTCCTCGTACACTGGCTTGTACGCGTTCGGGTCCATCTTCTTCCCGCTCCACCTGTCGTTCAGATCGAAGTAGTCCTGCTGATCGTCGTATCTACGGCTCACCGACGGCAACGGTTCCAAACACTTGCGAACGCGCCGTGTTGTCGCGATCGTACTGCAGTAGTCGGTTCTACTCCTCACATCACGAGTGCACACAAACCTTGTTCTCAATCGCCTTCTTCAGAGCCTCCTCCTCCTTCCCGTTGCGGTACATGCGTCTGTAGTGCTGGCTGAAGGCGCCGCAGTAGGTGCAGACCTCGAGTTCCTCTTCCTTGCAGATGATGTTCCCGCACTGCAGGCAGTTGAACAGGACGGGGTGTTTTGTTCCCAGACAGTGACACTTCGCTTTGGCTACACGGTGAAGAGAGAAGAGAGAGGGCACGAATCACATCGGATTTGACGGGATGGGAGAACTCCACACGCTCGTCCTGTTTCTTCTTCTCGCTCTTGGCTGGAGCGGTGGCGGTGTTAGGCTTGTCTTCCTTTGTGCTGGATGTGGGCGTTTGTGTTTTCGTTGTCTACGCGTGATGTAGCAATGAACGGATGCAACTGCTGGAGTCGATTTCGCGTTTTCGACATCTTCACTCGGTTTCAGTGCAGTTGTCCTCTCTTCCGGTACATTCAACTATACCATAAATGAATACATAAGCAAGTCTCACTTGTCCTCTGGATTTGAGGATATCGTTCGCGATTTGGTTTGCAAGGGATTCGTTCCCTAAAATGTCCTTCAGGGACGCTTTGATGTCGTTCACGTCCTGAAAGGAGAGAATGTAACTAGTTGTCACGGAACACGCCCACAACGACTCTGTCATGTCTTCCGCGTTCTCGGGACCCACCACGTCGGAGAGCTCGAGAAGCAGCTCTTGTCGGATCGCCATGTCAAACAAACAACTGAACAGTCTAGACTACATAATCACAAATATCCCATATTCCCTGTTGATGGCGATAGCACAACGGCAGCGCTGCTTCGGTGAGAACCATCTCGTTCGTGCTCGGAAGGGAATTCAGCACTTTCTCCACGTCTTGGCACAGCACTTCGGTGGAGGAATTCACCTCCCTACGCTTCTCCGTGTTCTTCCACACCATCGTAACGGAATCCTGAATGTTAGGAGAAGCACTCACTCTCACGATCAACGCGTACAGACAGCGTCGAATCTGAACCTGAGCCACGGACGACCTCTCCGTCTTCAACAGAGCGGACAGATTCGCGAAGAGGTCCTTGTAGATGGGGAGAAGCATGATCTCCATCACGGACTCGCCCATACGCGAGATGCATTCGATGACGCCGAAGATGGAAGGCAGCGTTGACTTCGGATTGTGCAGAACCTTGTTCAGCGTGGCGAGAATCTGCTTCAGCAATTTGGGATACTCCGTGCCATATCTGTGCGTAAGACCCAATGAAGGAGTCCACTTCTTGTACACTTCGGCGAGAACAACGGCAGAGAAGGAGCGCAGCTCCCAGTGATTCTCCACCGATGATGCACTTAGCGTCTTTCCCACAGCACACGAAAGAATGCAGGGAAGCAGCAGATGCAACTAGATATAATGGGAGCACGAAAATGTGACATAGAGTGAAATCTTGAGATAGGGGTTCAGGATCAGTCCATACGCGACATGCATCAGGTAATCCAAATAGGCAAGCATCGGCTCTGGCTTCAAGCGCATTATCTCCTGCACCTACGGATTACGGAGGAGAGGTGGATTCCACTTCCTGCTGAATCCAATTCACCAAGTAGGGGCAGATCTGCTTCAGTCCCTCGTCGATTTGGAGCTGGTGGTACACTTCGTACTTCAAACTGTAATCGTCGCTGTACATGCGAGATTTGATGTTCTGGAGGTACAGCTCGCACTCGAACGAGAGCGTGTGGATCGACTGGCTGCGGAGCTGGATGGGGACTTCCTCGACATCGTCCTGCTTGGCGCTCTCATTGTCTACCATTAATGATGAAACCAGAAACTACAGGCGCTCATGAATCCCACTTGCTTTCCGTCCACAGCGAGCCACTTCACGGAAAAGGTCGTTTCGATCGGCAGCTCTTTGATCTCGCTGCTCAGCACATCGGAGATGGAGATGATCGGGTCCTCGATGCACACCTTGTTCGCCTTGTCCTTTGTGGACACGATACGCTCCACCGAGCCGTTGTTGTGTCCCAGAAGTTTCTACACTCGATTACAAGCAGCAAATCTACTTCCATGTTGAAGTTGCGCATCACCCTCTCGAGATCACTCACGGACAGCTTATCGCGTCTGCAGTGAAACATGTAGTGCTTTCCTTCCTACCCCTCACTCGAATACGCTACTGTGCACCTGCAAGAGGACACGCATCTTCTGTTCAACGAGAAGCTCGATCTGTGTGTTGGCATTCACGTCGATGGCGAGACCACTGCTGCTGCCTCTGTTCATGTTGTTCCGGACAAACGGAGAAGAGAAACCTGATCCATGTCAAACAAACAACTGAAATCCATTCTCTTAGTACGATCGTCCCCAGAGAGCGAAGGCCGTCGCCTTCTGGCCGCAGCAGAAGCACTTCGCGTCCTCGGGCAGCTCCTCCTGGTTGAAGGGCAGACACAGCGTCTTCGCCGAGCCGCTGAGCGCGGGCGCCTCGCCGTTCACGATCTTCTTGTCGGCAGCATCGGGCGAGGTTCGCTTCTTCACCTCCTCCTCGCAGGCGATGCGCTCGCACCAGGGCGCCAGCACCATGTTGCCGTCCAGCGCGCCCACGAACTCCTCCCACGTGTTCACGTAGCGAATGTGCGCGTCACGCTCGCGACGCGCCTTCTCCAGCAGCGACGCCTGGATGGTCTCCAGCTATGCATCAAATCCGCCACGCACACGCACCATCGCCTTCGTCTGCTCCACCACCTCGCTCCACGCCACCACGCTCTTGCCGCTCGGCGAGCTGTCGTCGCGACGCGCGAACACCACCTGCTCCTTCTCCAGGTCCTTCGGACCCAGCTCGATGCGCAGGGGCACGCCCTTCTGCTCCCAGTCGTTGTACTTCCAACCCGGGTTGTAGTGCTCGCGCGTGTCCAGCTCCACGCGCACGCCCGCCGCCGCCAGCTCGTCGCGCAGCGCCGCCGACTGTCCCTGAGCCCACGCCCACACGCCCTACCCGCTCGCGCAGTCGCTGCACGTCCTCGGCGGAGGTCTTCGAGTGGTACAGGTAGATGATCACCACCTGCGTGGGCGCCACGCGCGGCGGCAGCACCAGGCCCTTGTCGTCGCCGTGCACCATGATCATCACGCCGATCGTGCGCGTCGTCAGGCCCCAGCTGTTCTGCCACACGAACTTGCGTTCTACGCGTCACCCGCGCCCGCAGCGCCCACCGCCGCTGTCCGTCTCGTAGCTGATGTTGAACATGCGAGAGAAGTTCTGGCCCAGACAGTGCGACGTGGCGCCCTGGATCGCGCGACCGTTCGTCGGCACGAACGCCTCCACCGTCGTCGTGTACAGACCGCCCGCGAACTTCTCCTTCTCGGACTTGCGGCCCTTGATCACGGGCACGGCGAGCAGCTCCTCGTAGATGCGCGCGTAGTAGTCCAGGATCTCCAGCACCTCCTTCTCCGCCTCCTCCTTCGTCGCGTACGCGCTGTGGCCCTCCTGCCACAGGAACTCGCGCGTGCGGATGAACGGCGTCGGGTGCTTGAACTCCCAGCGCACCACGTTCGTCCACTGATTCAGACGCAGCGGCAGATCGCGGTGGCCGCGGATCCAGCGCGCGTAGGCTGCGTGTGAGTGAGACAGAGATGAACGTACCGGGGTAGATTATGGTCTCGGAGGTGGGACGAATGGCGACGGGCTCCTGAAGCTCCGAGCTGCCGTTGCGCGTCACCCACGCCACTTCGGGCGCGAATCCCTCCACGTGCTCCTTCTCCTTCTCGAGAGCGCCTCTGGAGACGAAAATGGGGAAGTAGGCGTTCTGACGATGAGCACCACGACTCATAGCATACCTTCACGCCGCTGGCTCTAATCTTCTCGTCGAAGAAGGCCTGGATGTTCTCCCAAATGCCGTAGGCCCTACTCCTCACCGAGCCCGCTGCCTTCCCTACAAGGGTCTCAAGATGTAGCATCCCGAAACGTCGTAATAGTCGATGAGTTCAGAGGCGGTGATCACCTGAGAATACCATTCCGCAAAGTTTTCGTTCTACGCGCATCACGGCACGCTCGCACGCCAAACCTTTTTGTAGGAAATGCCCAGACCGGTTTCCTTCTTCTTTTGATCTACACGGTCACCCTAGTGTCTGAAATGCGGACTCTTTCTACTCGGTGAGGGAGCGCAAGCAAAATACGTACGAAGACATGTCAAACTGCCCGTGGAGTCCAAGAGAAATGGAGATAGAATGAAGGGAAAAGGCGCGTCGAAAAGGGGGCGTTTTCGGGCATTTGCCTCACTCAGAATTCCAACGATACTATGGTAACCTCCCTGGGAGCGTTGCTGTACTACGCCGTGTGTATCCCACTGGTGGTGTTCGTGGCAGTCCGCAGCTACAGGAAGCATTCTCTGTCCTACGGCGGCGCGTGCACGTCCATCGTGATCGGCGTCATTCACATTCTCGCGGGGTGGCAGTACGCGTTTCTCCTGATCTTCTTCTTTGTCACGAGGTGGGGTATTTCTGTTGTGTTCATTGTGCAGTTCCAAGTTCACGAAGATGTGGTCGAGTATCAAAAGGCAGAAGGAGGACGACTATCACTACGGAGGGGAGCGGAGGAGCAGTCAAGTCCTGTGCAACAGTTTCATTCCGACGCTGCTGACGATCTACATTCTTCTTGCTCGTTTCCATGTGATCGGCGTTTCAGCGCGCGATTTGGAGTACCAGGAGCGTACTGTGTATCTTTCCAATCTTTCCACGTAGACCTCCTTCTGCTGCCAACCGTCATGTCGTACTACTGCGAGTGCAGTGCGGATACGTGGGGGAGTGAGATCGGGATCATTTCCTCCACGCCATATCTCCTCCTCCTTCCGTGGAAGCCCGTGCCCGCTGGGACGAACGGAGGCATCAGTCTGTTGGGCATGGGAGCGGCGTTTGCCGCGGGTCTTTGTCTGACGGTGGTCTATTACTTCATCCAGCCTTCCTATCCGAGCGTGCGTGTTTCGTATCGGCAGTCATTCCTAGCTTCCGTTTGGGGAGACGTTCCTGATCGCTCTTGGATCCGCGATCATCGGGACCTTCATCGACTCCTTCTTCGGATGCACGATGGAGGAGAGTTGGTGGTGCTCCGAGAAGAAGCGAATCGTGTCTCATCCGGAGCATGCCTCCCCGTGCTGCCTCGAGGCGAAAAAGGAAAAGAGAGTCGTGTCGGGACACCAGCCGTCACGCTGTGGACTGGTTTGCGGAAGACGGCTTTGGAGCGGAAGTGAAGTGAATCTGCTGAGCTCTTCTCTGACGTCTCTCCTCGCATTTTTCTACTTGTACATGCGCTATTTTAGTTAGGGTTACCCGTGTTTGTTCCGAATCGCACTGTGTCTTTTATGGGGATTCGGAGATCGTTTGAACCAAGAAACACAAGGCGCCTCAATCTGACCGTGTCGTCGTTTTGCATTTTCCTCGTGCTGCTGGGGATTTGCGGCCTCGTCGGTGTCGGTATGTTGTTTGTGAAGAACGACAGGATTGAGACGATTCGGAAGTGAGATTGTGGAAAAGGATTCACTGTAGATACAATTCGCGAGAAGAGCTCTGGGAGTCGATGGGAGTAGAGCAGATGATGAGCTACGATTTTGAACTCGAATATGAACAAGAGACGCATCGCTTTTCTGCCAAGACTCAGGGATTTGGGGAGTACTATCCGTATCGCGACGCTTGCAACAAAAGCGGAGACCCCGTGTGTAGAAATAGCTCTGTGCTGTATTATGAGACATCCTTCGTCCCGAAGAGGGTCAATTCGACACTTGTTGTGAGGGCTTCTGGAGTGGACGATGTCATTTTAAACCAGACCGTGTCAACGGAAGAGGTGCTTCATCTCCACAAGAAGGACATTGAGTGTAGCGGAGGAAACGTGTATTCTGTGAGTGTATTCTGTGACCCGCAGCCAGGCGTGTGCGAAGGAGTGCGAGAAGCGGTCTGGGGAGTGGAGCGTTCTCACGAACACCTGTGAGATTCGTGTCTTTCTGTCTCGCCTCTGCCTGCGTGTAACATATCACAACGACACCATGTCGTGGCACTTGGACACTCCATCGTATCCGAGGATGATGGGAGTGATTCGTAGGGATTGGAGTGCAATGCCTCCCGAGAGCGGTTGCGGTTGCGAGATGGAGAGCAAGAACAACTACCTAGTCTATTCCAACACATCGCGGTGGCTGCCGTTCATCTACTCCAACAATGCGTCCGGCATCATCACGGCTCAAGTGTTCCTGTCCTCTTGCGTTCACGTGTAGATACGACACACGCTCGATCCGTATATCACCGCCGGTTTGCTGACGGGTGGTTGCAGCACGTCGACATCATCGGAATCGCACTGCTTCGGTCGCAGCAAGAAGGAGGACCTGCTCGTGTCGTTCGTGCTCATCGGCATCGGCGTCGTGGGCGTGTGCGCCATTCTGACTGTGGGTGTGTGGAGTGGAGGTGACTCGCAGATTGTGGTGGTGGCGAAAGTGATGCGGAAGAAAGGGTACGTCGTGCCGGACTGGATGACGCCGTTCCACTTCCTGAGCTCGTCGTGTGGGTGTGTGTCTGCGTGCGTGATGGGTAGTGGAGGAGGACGAGGAGGAGGACGAGAAGACGGCGGCACTGAAGGGGAAGAACAACGACTGTCTCAGTGACGCGGGGAAGGACAGTCACTCGTCGCTTGAGGCGTATTCGTCGCTGATGCAGATGCGAGACGAGGACGCGACGCAGGAGGAGGTGACATGGACGCTCTCGCAGTCGGGGAGGTATCTGCGCGAGCGCGAGGGCAGTGACTACGTGGACTTGACTACGAGCTTCACAGGTGACGACAATGGCATTTAGCCTCGTGTTTCCTGGAAACAGCCACTAATAAAACACACCCTTATTGCGACTTCTCCTGCTTGTACTTGGAATACAGTCCGGCGTAATCGTCACCGTAGTCGATCGTAGCCACCACGATCACGGTCACGGCGGCGATGATCAGCAGAAGCACCACCGTCACGAAGATGATGTTGCGGTCCACCACATCGCTATCCGTGTAACGACCCGTCTTGTGCTCCGTCACGAACACCACCAGGTTCTTGCCCATGGTGGCCTCCACCACCTCGTCAACCGAGGTGTCCTACGCATCACAAACAACAATCGCACGCACATTGCGAGAAGGACGGTAGATGATGGTCCTGTTGCCGAGGTCGAATGCCGCGGTGTCCTAGACATGAAAAGCGAAGCGAGCCACGACGTTGACGACGGTGAAGCCGGAGGGACACTCCGCGATCGAGTTACTGAAGCAGATGCGCGACACGTCGGAAGAGTGCTTGCCGTAGTAGTCCATGACGGAGAACATGCTGTCGGTCTTCACGATGCTCATTCTCCCGTTGCCCACGAGATCTGCGACGTCAGCCCGATTCCAAACCGCGTACCGCCGAGCGACGGCACTTCTTCGACGTAGACGACTTCCACATCCTCGAAGACGTTGATGGCGGGCGTCTCGCAGTTGACAGGATAGGAGGCATCGGAGAGAAGATTGTTCAGATACTGGGGGAAGGAAGAAGCCTGGCAGGACCATTTCTGCTCAGGACTGTACTTGAATATGTCGGACTCGTCTAGAACGGCGACAGTCAGATCCTACAGCCGGTTAGAACGCGCGCGATTCAATAGCAATCCCTCAGTCCTCCAAACGCCAACCTACGGACTGAACTACGGCCAGAACTGCGAGAAGGATAAAGGACAAGGCAAACTTCATTCTGTTGGTTTCGATTGAAGTGATTTGTGTTGTACTGCGAGTGAAAGAGGGAAATCGCATTGTTGGAATTTGCACATGCGAACGTTTCTCCGTTTTTGGCTGAGGGAAGGGAAGGGAATGGAGTGAAGGGGAAGCGGTAGTGAGATTTGAAATGACGCCATAACACAAGAGAGTGCCTTTCTTGGGTGGGGGAGATGGGATGTCGATGATGGTGAATAGGACGTTCTCTTTGTCGCGATGATATCGAGCTCCACTCAAGGGTTCCAACAAGAGGGATAGAGCGGAGAAAGACCGTTTCGCGGAACGTGAACTGGATCTTTTCCGAAGGCTTCATCATTTCTTTCAAGATGATTGTCCAATGCCCGAGTTGTAAGAATACGCTGAACTTCAACGGCACGATGGGGACGTTTACGGTAGAGTCGAGGAGGAAGTGTGATGCGTAGTGCCCTTTCTGCCGAACGACGTGTCAGAGTGATATTCGGTCTCTCCTTTGTCATGGAATAGTCATGCAAACGCCAAATCAGAGCGCGCCTCTCCCGTACCCGAATCAGTCTCCGTACACTCCATATCAGCCAACGCCATACACGAGCACCACACAGCCATCTCCGTACACCCAACCCGCAGCTGCGAGTCCCGCTGCCCAAACGCCGTACAATGGCAGTGTGTACACGAATCCTGCTGCGAGCGGACAGCCGCAGCAAGGCGCGCCCATGGACAACATCGCTATGGCATTCCAGAATGCGGCGCTGGGACAGTGAAGCGTTCTCGCTGCGACTGATGCATAGGAGTTCCATCAACGTGAACGGCCTGCGCATGGCACTTCAGAGCCTCGGAATCCAGCTGTCTGTGGAGATCTGCAACCAGCTGTTCTTGAAGCACGACGCGGACCGCAGCGGCAGCATCCAGCTGAACGAGTTCATCGAGATCGAGAAGGAGGTGAGACAGTGGGTGGTGGGTGATGTGCCGTGGCGTTGAGATGTAGCAAGTATTCAACAGTCTGGACACGGACCACTCCGGGAAGATGGAGTACGGCGAGTTTGTGGACGCGATGCGCGTGCTGAAGTAGTTCTTCTCGTGGACTGTTACCGTAGCTACAACATCAATCCGAACATGCTGCCCGTGGTGTTCAACAACATCGACAACCTGCACAACAACTACATTGACCTGAACGGTTTCATCAAGGTGGTGTCGATCATCCAGGTGGTCCAGCTGAAGATGGCGCAGTACGACCGTCAGCACACGGGGATCATCACGGTGGACCTGAATGGCGTGCTGGACATCGTTATGTCCCTTCCTTTGTAGTACTAGTAACAAACACTGTTTATTTGTAAACGTACACGATTCCGCTCGAGTTGTAGCAGGCGATTGCGGAATCGATGGGGTGCATCGCGCAGGAGAGCACCTGCCCCAGCGACAAGGCTCTGAACCCGTCCAGCACCCGGATGGACTGCATCCGCTCGCCCTCGCGGTTCGCCAGCACAATTTCGCTATTCAAACTGGTTCCCACCACCACGTTCATTTCCGCGTGTCCCTGGAACGAAGACATCAGCGGCACAATCGAGCTGCTGCTCACCTCGCTGAACGTCCGCGTGTCCACCACGCGCATCGTCCCGCTGAAGTCGCCCAGCAACACCGAGTTCTCCAGCACACGCATTCCCACCACCCGCGACTTCTCCCCGATTCCCGCGGTATACAGACTCGTCATGTTCTTCATCCGTGTGTCGATGCCCAGCAGCTTTCCGTTGAGCAGACAGCAGAAATACGCGTTGGCCGACACCGACTTGATCGCCGCACAGCCCACCGAAGACGCCGTGTTGCGCTCACACCGGATCTTTTCCGTCTCCACGTCCCAGATCTTCACGATCTGCGTGCTGCCCGCCGCGGCGAGCAGACCCGAGTGCTGGTTCCAATCGAGAAGGAGTGAGGTGCTGCGCGCCTGACCCTCAGCCGCGGACTTGGCGAAGGCGGGAAAGGCGGTGAAGGAGGAGCGGATTTGCGGCTGCTTGTGCTTCTCGATCGTCGGGATCGACCAGATGAACACGGCGCCCTTCTGCGTGCCCTCCACGAGGAGCGGCGACGCGGACGGGTTCATCCACTGAATGGAGGTGACGGGCGCGTCGGGCTTGGTGTCGAGCGAGTAGATTTGCTTCTTGTCCTGGTAGTCGTACAGCATGACGGTACTGTTGATGCCCACCTAGTTGTTACGGCGTTCTTACGGGACTACGGCGATGGTCGAGAAGTACGGGTGGAACGAAATCGAGGCGATTTTGGACCCGTTGGTGTGGAACACGTCGCGTTGCGTCACACACTTCACCTCCCGCTTGTGCAGCACGCGACGCCGCTGCTCGAAGTCCTTCGCCGTCTCGTTATAGCTGCAGGCGAAGGAGCGCGCGTTGAAGCGCAGGTTGTCGATCTCCTTGCAACTCTGTTCCTCGTCCTCCTTCTTCACCACGAAGCTGTTGATGAACCACTCCACGTACGTGGAGGGCAGGCCCAGCAGGCCCAGCTGCACCTCCAGCCACGCGTCCAGGTGCGTCATGCGCTCCGACGTATTCACTGGCTGTGTGGTGAGTTGCAGGTTGGAGAACGATGGCGTGGTGGCGATGAGAGGCGGCGTCACCAGCGAGTTGCGCAGCGCGTGCGACGACTGGCGCTGGAAGGACCCCGAGTGTCGCTGCTGCGGGTGGACGGTGGACGCGGCTCGCGCATCGAACTGGAACGGCGAGTCGCCGCCTCGCGCGGTGGTGACGAGCGTGGTGGCGACGTTGGGCGGAAGCACGGAGGTTGGGCTGAGCGGGTGGGAGCTGACGTGCGAGGTGGAGAGCAGAGGCAGCGAGGAGATGTCGGTGGGCGGCGCGTCTTGCGTGCTGCGCGGAGAAGGCAGCGTGGGAAGGGACGCAAGGGAGGACTGGCGCTGCAGCGACGCGTTGGGGGACTTGGGGTTGAGTTGGAGCAGGGACGAAAAATCAAAAATAGAGGGCGTGAGCGGCAAAGGACCCTTATTCTTCAGATTGTCCACATTCTTGCAGATCACATTCACATAGTGGGACGCCGCCTTGCGGATGGAAACGTTGGGCTCGGCGTCGCGCAGGGAGAGAATGATGATCCAGTACTTCACGTAGAAGAGATTGGCGTCGTGGGTGTCGTAGTCGCCGTTGGAGGAGCTGAGGCGATCGAGAATGGTGGCGACATCCAACTCGTTCTTGAGAATGCGATCGACGAAGCAGATGAGGTGCGCCATGTGGCAGCGACGACTGAAGACTTTGAGGATGAAGCGGAAGAGTTCGCGACGCACCATGACGGAGCACTCGCTCTTCATCGAGATGTGCCGTGTGATGCTTTCAAGGATGGTCTGATCGCGTTTGATCGAGGGGTCCTTCGAGTTCACCAGCGCCTCGATGTCCTCTTGTCGCAGGTACACGTGCACGTTGGCGGTGGCGAAGATCGGGTCGTTGGAGGAGAAGCCGATGAAAGACTGGAGGAAGACGAGAGAGGCGGCTCTGACCTCGGGGTGAGGGTCGCTGAGAAGGAGAAGGAGGTCACTCATTGCTGCGTCGTAGAAAATGTACTCCTTGAGGTCGTTGCGTTCGTAGCAGAGCTGGGAGAGCAGGATGCAGCACAGACAGCGCAGTTTCCAACACGGCGATTTCAAATAGGTCTTCACCAGAAGGGGAATTCCGTTCTCCTTGCACTTCACGATGGCCAGGTCGTTCTCGTGACAGGCGATCACCAATAGATACAACACGCGGCAGAGATCCTCCTGCGTGGGGACAGGGTCCGCGTCACTGGCGAGGAAGGAGATCAGGAAGATGAAGAGGTTCTGCATGTAGTCCTCGTGCACGTGGTAGTCGAAGGCGGCGACGCTCGTCCACAGACGCAGCAGCGCCGAGCGATGACTCTTCTGCGACTTGAACGAGATGCGCTTCAGCGAGGTGAAGTTGATGGAGTTCAACACAGCGATCACCGCGTCCTCGGAACGGTCCGCGAAGTCGGCGAGCACCTCCAGCGCATTGATCGACTGCCCCTCGGAGATGTGCTGCGTCATCTCGTCGCTGTTGAGGATCTGCGACAGCATCGAGAAGCTCTCAGGGATCATCGTGTAGTCGTGCGACACCTGGATCTACGCGTGAGGTCGAATCCGTGGGACCACAAAGGTGTAGAGTTCCTGCATGATGGAGCGGAAGAAGGGCGTGTGGAAGGTGAAGGTGGAGCCTCCCGCGGGAATCGTCTTGAACGGCGCGAGGGCGCTGGAGGCGGACGACAGCGGTTTCTGGCGAATGTAGAAATACTCCTGTTTTGTGTCACTCTCTTTGGACGAGGAAAGCAGCACTTCATCGGCAATCGGGTTGGGGATCCGCTGGGACTTGGAGTACTGCAGAATGAAACTCTCCACCACGGCGTCCCATGTCTATCCATGATCACTGAACAGCTGACGGACTCTCCACAAGTGGTGGTTACTCATGTCGGGGAAGGAGGGCTTGCTGACGGGATGGCAGTTGAATACGGACATGATGCGCTAGAACTGACCCTAATTCGCCACCGCCCACCTGCGCCAGGAAGAAGTTCCTGAACAGCGCGGCGACCATCTCATCTGTTTTGAAGAGCATTCGATAGGTCTCCACGTCGCAGACGTTCCACGCGATGCAGTCGGTGATGCAGTCGAACACCATGCGCAGCTTCCCGCGGGGGAGGTTGCGGTCGTACTATCCATCACCCCCTTTCTCCAGTTCCACGTTTCCACCTTCGAGTCGGTATGCGAAGTCTTCCTCGATGTTGTCCTCCTCGAGCAGGTCCTTGGTGAGTGAGAAGGGCTGGAGGTTGCGCACGTGAAGACACCACCGAATGCTGATGCGAAGCGGGTCGGTCAGACACGCGGTGAAGAGATCCGCGGGGAAGTCGGAGTTGGTGGGCAGCGTCTCCAGCGAGTCTACGCGTTAGGCAGGAGAGCAGGTGCGACCGCAGGCGCCGAGGAAGAACACGTCTTTGGTGTCGTCCTCCATGGAGTCCACGTTGAGGTCGAGAAGGTGCTGGAGGAGGTAGCCAGCGCGACTGCAGTCCATCACGTAGAGCGTGGGGGTCTTTAGCCACGACTAGGTGTGAGGGGTGGGCGAGGCGGCGACGTGGATGATGGAAATCAGGACTGGTTTGTACTTGTCGAAGCGTTTGTTGAACACCCAGATCTCGCCGTACTCTGTGGGGAGCGGCACGCCGTGGCCGTTGTAATGGAAAAGCACGCGCGTTTGAGAGGCCTTGTCGCTGCTCGCGCGCACCTCCTCGCACACGGATTCCACATTGGCTAGGGAGGGGTCGAGGAGGTGCTTCGTTCGCAACTACGATCCTGAGGAGAGTGAAATAGAACATACGCTGGTGCTGGTACGCAGCTGGTTCTCGTATTGCTTCTGGAGGGTCAGAGCGATGTAGCGGAATGTGTTCTTCTTTTGGTTGAGACTGTTCAGATCTATTGTTGAAAACACAGCCCGTCTCCCACTGATCCAGCACTCATCTCCCAGCACGTACTCGCCGTTCGGATCGTCCGGTATTTGGTCGAAGTTGAGACACAGCGCGAGAATCAGTTCTTGCGTTTTGATCTAGGATAACACACGGGACACGAAATGAACCTTCCGCTTCACCTTCCAGTACGGCATTCTCTCCGCAGGGTAGGACAGAGCGATGGTACTCGATCCGACGAGGGATTCGTCAAAACGGCTTCCTTCCAAGTATCTTCGACATGAGGCGGATCCCAAGAAACTACTTCACTGGAGTATCATAGCCTCCGTTGGGCGAGTGCGGAGAATCCTCCGAAGTACCGTTGTCCTGTCTGGCCATCAGCAGCGAGCAAATCGACATACTGGGAAACGGAACTGCTGCTTAGAGAACTCATAGCGCAGTGAGTGGCTCGTGAGGTGAAGGAAAGAATGAGAATGGATGAAGTGTTTTGTTAGTGATGAGTACATGGGAAGTGGGCGGAAATAGAACAAGAAGAGTGATTGGAGGTGTTGGGAGCGTTTTGCTTGTTAGGGTTGTGGATGAAAGAATCGCAGTGTTGGATGGATTTACGAAATCAACAGAAGTGGATCAATGATCGAAAAGCAAAGATATGGAATGGAGTGTGATGATGCATTGTCCCCCGCTATTGCGAGAATAGAGTTTAGACACATAAGGGAATCAAGGAACCGATTTGGAATGGCAAACCACACTCATTCCTTCGAATCGCGTCATTCGTGTTTCATGGAATGTACCATGTAAGGTAAACACCATACGCACGCTGAAAGCGACAAAACCCCCTCCTTCCCAATCACCACAACCCCTCTACCACCGGTTATCCCCTCCCACGCCTCTCCCGTTTGCGATTCCCTAGTGGCAATTCCGCCGATTCCTTCCATTGGGGATTAGATGGACGTGTTGATAATCAACGAGTGTGATGATGACTGGACGCACTGCCTGGGGCAAACTCAAATCCAATTGCAGAACTCTGGGTGCAGAATGTCCGTTACTGAAACGATTGGAACAGTTTTCAGGTAATGCAAAGAGAACGAGATAATGAGCAGTATCGTTTCATTGGTGCTTAGCCTCTTCGTTTGTGGCCTGTACTTCATTTACCCCGGCACGAGAGTTCACCCAAATCAAATTGTGATTCACCGGGCGTCGTGATTGTCGAGTTTCCTAACTGTGTAGAATCGCGGATGCCACGTTTTCCATTGCCTTTCTAATGAGTTTACATTTAAAGAGAATAGGTGATATTGACTGTGGAACACGCGCTGGCGTATTCACCTGCTTTCTCACACAATACTCTCTGCTTGCCTCCGAAATCACCTACCTGTTCCTCGCCGTTGACGGTCTCATATCTGTCAGCCGTCCCTTTTCCAATCCGAAGACACGATATACCTTGTAAGTGCTATTGTGCGGAATCACGCGACAGCTACGGAGTGACGATTCAGGCGGTATCGATTGTCACGGGGCTGATTCTGGTTGTGTCGGGAGTGACAGGCCGACACGTGGCGAGCATGTGCTGGATTCAGGATTCGAAGCACTTCATCAACCTGTTCGTCTGCTTTCTTTCGTTGATTGTAGGGCGTCGTGGGAATTCCTCTTCGTGTGGATTATTGTCATCTACATCGTGTCGTGCATCCTGCTGGTGTCCATGGCGAACTGTCTGAAGCGTCTTCCCATCTACCAAGAGGGCTTGTTGCGAGTTGGTGTTCATTCGTGCGTTGATGGGTAGGACCGTGCGCGCATTCTGGAGAAGATGATGTTCTACGTCTTTACGTACATCATCTACGGCATCACCATCGCCGTCCTGTACGGTCTCAACGAACTCATCAATCATCAATTCGATTCGTGGAAACCGCGGTTTTTGTCTTCCTACGTCCTGGAGCTGCTCTTCTTCTCTCTGCTAACGCTCCGCGGCCTCGTGACCACCTACATCTTCATCGACAACATTCACGACATGTTCGTAAGTCCTCCCTCCTCTCTTCAAATCCAGTACAAACGCAACTTCTTCTCCAACAACGACACCGTCTGGTACCGCGAGGTGCAGCCCCTTCTCAACACGATGATCCGTCGTCAGGTCCTCAACATCTTCTCGCGTGGCGTGAGCAAGGCGATTCGCAGCGGCGGCGTCATGGAGAACAACGAGAAGGTGTTCAACAACGAGAACGGCGTGTACCGCGGCGTGCTGACGGAGGACCGCTACTACAAGGAAACCAACGCGGTGGAGTTGGAGACGTCAATCGGCACGGACAAGGAGCGTATGGGAGACGGTGAGCGAGGTGGAGTTGCGTGATGGATAGTGGTCGGGTTTTGCGAGTACTGTCCCATCGTGTTCTCGTACATGCGCTATCTGAGTAACATCTCGAACGAGAGTTACATCGCCGAGTTGCAGGGAGTTTCATTGCTCGCACGTGATGACATGTAGTTGACCGACTGCTCGTGCAGCGAGGGCTCTTCTGGCGCGCTGTTCGTGAACTCCACCAACCAACAGTTTATCATCAAGTTCGTGAACCGCTCCGAGTTCGACGTGCTCCACTCGATCCTGAAGGACCTGACGACCTACATCACGATGAAGCAAATGGAGATGTTCGATGTGGACTCTTCCGTGGAGCCGAATCTCGCGTCGGAGGTGGGACAGCATCGCTTGAGCGAGTCGGACATGCAGGAAACCGAAACGGAGGTGACGCCGTCGCTGCACGTGCCGCCCGAAGCGCCGTCGTCGACTCAGCCACTGCACTTCTTCTACGATGACGAGATCCCGCTGTCCTCTGAGGGGTACTCCATGCACTACCACTCGCCCTCCGCCACCTCGGGGCTGGCGCAGTTCCAGAACTCGCCGCAACCGTCCTCGCAGCCGTCGCCACGTGAGCCGGTGCAGCGCAGCGTGTCGGCGCAGGGCATGTGGTCGCAGCGCGGTCGGTCGCAGTTGCGCAACACGAGCTATTGCGAGGAGAGTATCAGTCGCTCCACGTCGGTGACGGAGGACGCGCGACCTTCACGTGAGGGCAGCGTTGTGGGCAGCGGGTCAGTGCTGGCGCTGCGACGCGTCACGAGCCACCACGAGCGGCGTCAGAGCAGTCTGGCGGACACGGAGGAGGACTCCCAGCACCACGTGCTGAAGGAGGAGTCGTGTCTGAACCATTCGGAGAAGTCGATGAACAGCGTGCACTCCTCCGACAACCCCACGCTGCCTCTTCTCTACACCTCCAGCAACGCCTCGCCCTTCGTCCCCACCTGTGACCACATCTCGCAGACGCCGAAGAGCACATCTGACGCGGTGTTGTCGTCCTCGTCGCACCCCACGCCGCGCGTGTTCTCCTCCACGCACCACCAGCCCAGTCTCGCCGGCGTGTCCACCACGCGCGAGATCCCCTTCACCAAGGAGGTGGTGGGCAGCTTCCTGAACCGCTACTACGGCATGTATTCCATCGAGATGTTCGGGCAGAAGCTGTACTTCGTGGTGATGGACAACCTGCTCCCGCGCGGCACCGTGAACGAGGTGTACGATTTGAAGGTGGGTGTGGTGGTTGGCTGTGAGTTGTAGGGGTCGTGGATCCACCGCGAGCCGCACGAGCCGCACTACGGACAGGTTCTGACGTGCAAGCACTGTCAGCAGTCGTTCCGATACGGGACGGACGAGGCGTGTCCGCGGTCGCCGTGTTACAAGCACGAGCACTCGCAGACGAAGAAGGACAACTCGTATCGGTCGCGCATCACGGTGGACAAGGTGATGAACCAGCAGATCTCGAACCGTCTGCGCGAGGACGCGGAGTTCCTGTGCAATCACGATCTGATGGACTACTCGGTGTTGGTGGGCGTGACGAACGTGACGATCGTGATGAAGGATGATGTGCGGTTCCTGATGAAGGAGTAGGTGTTGTTGTTGTTGTTGTGAGTGTTATGAGTTGTTGTGAGTGTGTGTTAAGTGGTGTATGAAGTGTTGTTGTGAGTTGTGTGAGTGTTGTTGTGAGTTGTGTGAGTTGTGTGAGTTGTGTGAGTGTTGTTGTGAGTTGTGTGAGTTTGTGTGAAGTGTTTGAGTATGTAATATGAACGTATGAACATCATCACACTAAACTATGCAAACACTCTCCCATCACCATACTCACCCCCACAGAGACGACACGGTCAACCGCGTTCCCTACAAGGCGCGCCAGATCGAAGGCCCCGGTCTCTTCTACCTCGGCATCATCGACTACCTCCAGAAGTACACCTTCGCCAAGAAGCTCGAACGCTTCTACAAACGCTTCTTCCGCTGCTACGACAAGCAGGGCATCAGCGACGTGCCGCCACGCGACTACTGCGACCGCTTCGTCGAGCGCGTGATCGGGCGAGTACGTGCGTTGAAATGGGTGTGACCCCAAGCTCTTCTTCGAGTTCGATGAGACTGCCTACAACGAGCAGGTGGACACGATGTGGAGCGGCGAGCAGACCAACGACAGTCTCAACGACGACAGCACCTTCGTCCACACAGGTGGCGCTTGGGGGCATCCCTCACTTTTAGGGTCGTCGCTCACCCACCCGAGTGCGAGAGAGTCCTCCAATCCGCCGAGCAATTCGACGTCCGCGCCGCTGCGGAACGACAACCTGCGGTCACACACGCACTCGCAGTCCGTGTTCGCCATCGACCAATCATCATCTCCGTACGACTCAAGGACATCCTCCGTGGCGCGTCAGCGCAGCATGATGCGGAGTCAGACGATGGACGCGTTCTCCGGCGGCGCTGGGATGAAGCCCGGGTTCTACAGCGAGTGCAATCTGCAGGGGTTGGACTACAGCCACGCGCTGGCCTCCGAGTGTGTGGGAAACCAGGCGCCGACGCCGCTGCTGCACTCCGCGTCCTCGCGCCACTCCACCGCCTCGCAATCTGGAAGGAGCTCCAATTCACTCCACGAACGACCCGTGTCGAGCCTGTCAACGCATCCGGAGAACTCGTCGGATGCGGAGGAGCCCAAGGCGCTCGATACCATTGCGGAGGCGGGAACGCTTCCCGAGATGTTCGTGGAGAGAGATGTAGTATAGCCGCTATCCCGTTCTTTTAGGTGTTATTATTACTTGTATTCTGTACTTTCTTTGCGTGTTTGTTCAGACTTCCTGATTCGAGGGACCCTTCGTCGCTGAATGAGCGTGGTAGGAGACGCCGATGCGAATCGTATCTTCCTGCGCAACTTGGAGGATCTTCACGACAAGATCATCAAGCTCACCATCACTCTCGAGTATGCGTCCTGGTATCGCAATCATCGCACTAGGTCGCCAAATATGATACCCGATATGCAGCAGGCAGCCGCAATCATGTTTTTCTCTGGAAGGCGCTTTATCATAGAAACGTGATCATCACGAACATAAGAGAGATGAACGAAATGCAGCTGCCCTATGACTGCTCCATTCCCCTGTCTCTATTGAAGTCCCGCTTCCCCTCCTCCTAAACGATAGGTGGTTGGACAAGCCCACAGACAACAACCCCGATTTGTACTACAACCTGTGCCTGAAGATCTGCGCCGAGACAGACCAAGCCTACAAGGCTCGGCGCATGACAACGAAGGTAGCGGATGCACTGCACAGTGAGGCGTAGCACGTGATCGACAAAATCCAAACCGATTTCGCAGACTATCTCACCTAGCTCGCGTTTGTTCACAAACACGACAAAGGAATTGTAATTGCAGTTATCGGTACATGATATCGGCGGCGATGTTCGAGGCCAGAATGGGCTCCCACATGTCGCCGTTGTGAAGCAGCTTCGCCTTATCGTACAGCAGCTCGTCACGCGACTCCACGGCGAACTCCAGAAGAGGGTTCTCCACAATGGCGTCCACGGGGCAGGCCTCCTGGCAGTAGCCGCAGTAGATGCAGCGAGCCTCGTCGATGTCGTAGCGCGTGGTTCTGCGCAGACCGTCGGGACGCACCTCCTATGCGTGATTCGGAGGAGATGCCGCTACAGCCTCGATGTTGATGACCTGGGAAGGGCAGACGGCTTCGCACAGTCTGCAGGCGATGCATCTACTCACTAAGCAACGAAACGCGCTTCCCACCTTTCTTCTCCAGAGGGGTATCTTCGGAGACAGTGCTCGCCTCTCATTCTAGGAGAGATCGTGACCTTCTCGTGGGGGAAGTTGACGGTGAGCTTCTCTCTGCACATGCTCACGACAGACACCCAGATGCCTCGGAACATGTCGCTGAGGAACAGATACTGGCAAGAACGCTCCAAAACTGTGGGTGAGCTGGTTGGAAACGAGTTATACTCTTGCTCCAAGGAGTATGGGGATCGATCTTCTTTCCGTCCAGCTTAGCAACTATTCAGTGAGGGTAATGTAACTTTGCAATACCCGTGGGAGCGAACGCAGAGAAACAGCGAGCGCTACTGACATTCACCAGCTTTGCAGATTTTGACACCACTCTACGCCATGAGACACCTTTCGCCTATGGCAGCGTCCTACGAAAGCATCCTATCTCGATTTTGCGGATTCTGAGAATTGGAGAACGAAAAGCGTTTTCGTGGAATAACCGCGGTGTGTGAGCAAAAGTGGGAATCGACTTGTTTGCTGTTTCTCTCCATTTCTACGCCGTTCCGACGCCTCTCCGCACATCACACACACAGCCATGGAGAAAAAGAAAAAGCTAACGGTGGGACTCGAACCCACAACCTCTGGATTAGAAGTCCAATGCGCTATCCAATTGCGCCACGCAAGCTAAACTCGACACACCTACGCCTCTTCCCTGCCCTATATGAAGACTTCACTCTGTCAAACAAACACGACACACGAATCCCTCGTTGGTTGCGATGGAAATGGGCGTCTGACAGTACGGACAGTACCCGTAGAGCGTGTTAAAGGACTGCTTCGTTGTCGGGTTGGAGCGCATCATGTCCAGAAGGCATGTGTAGTGGAACACGCGCCCGCACTTCTCGTTCGGGCAGCTCTTGTCCGGGAGGAAGGTCTTTCCGTGGTCCTCCAGCTTGTATCTACGCGTGAACAAGCGCGCAAAACGGCACGAGTAGCAAATCGCGCACTCGATTTCGTACTGACTGATCGATGTCTCAGAGGGCTCGGGAAGCGAGATCTGAAGCAGCGTTTCGATGTTGATGCGCGGAACCACATCCATCCTCCTAGCACTCACACCACTCCCGCAATCGCACCAGTCTCGAATGTGGGCATTCATCCGCCTTTCGAGCTCCTCCTTCTGCGCCGTAGGTCCAACCAGCAGCAGTTCGCCCATAGCAAAGGGCTTCTCCATATTCACAGTGTACATCAGCGAGCACTGGTTCTCTATTCATTTATCCCCATTCACTCCCTTACGGAGATAAATGCGGCGATAGTTGTGCTCAAAGGTCGGTTTCGTTGGATCAATGACGACGCAGTGTCGGTCCATGTCCTCCAAAACGCTCCACACAGCGTCATATCGATCTAGCACAGCTCGCAACTCGTTGAGAATAGCGTGGAGGGAATTGCTCTTCTTCCACTGGAAATCGACCTTGTCGGGAAGCGCGAGTTGACACTGCGGAATTCCGTCCGGATACGTCTCGGGTAATGTAATGGTGACGTCGTGGGACCGTTTTGAAGCGTCCTCCAGGGTGAACGACAAGCGCCGAAGATCGTCACTCATGCTCGTCACTGCGTTCCACCCGAGAGACTCAATATCGCGGAGCACGGAGCAGTAGTACGCAAAGGGCAGACTCTATGCGTGATTCTATGCACACATCCCTGCAATCTCCTTCTGGGTTGTTGCTACGTTGTACTGCAGTTTTTCGATCAGTAACTGCAGCTCCTGAGCAAAGTCACTCACCGTTTTGCATTGTGTTAGTTTCTATGCTCGTTATGACTCTCTGACATCCTACCATTTCAACAACTCCCTTTGAATCGCCGATCAGCTTGAGAAGGCTGCGATTGCACGATATCGTCGCGTCCTTCAACGTGCGGAACGAGGGCTTGTTGATGCGCAAGCAGAGGAAATAGAACTGTCCCTAGGGTTGAATCCCTCTCCAGCACGAACGTTCACTCGTTCAATGATTGTCCATTTGTTCTTTGTCGTGTGGTCTTCGAGTACAATGTATCGGTTCTTTGACAGAGACATGAATGTGATCCCGCCAAATCTGTTCACCCCACTCCTGTCATGGTTCCGCAGTTTCTGTCACGAGAGAAATGAGGGCATGCGCCATTCCCATGACTCTCTCAATATACCCCCGATTTTGGTCATCTGTGAAAGAGAAGAAAAGAGTTGTGCATAATGAGTAAACCAACGGAAGTTCTCGTGAAGTGGGATAAGGACAGAAAGTGGGAGGAGATGTGCGTTTCTCGGTGTTGTGTTCCTCATGTCTAGCAAGGAAACGAAGGTACAGTACGTGGAGCCCAAAGGATCGATTGATCATGTCGCTGGCGTGCGCTACTTTATGTCGGAGAATGGAGGATCCAAGCAGCCGTGGTACGGAGAAGTGATCGCCATGTTCATCAACTTCCTCTTCGCTGGCATCGTCCCCTTCTTGATGATTCTCTGTGTCATCGGATGGTACTCAGTACGTGCTAGAAGTGA
>ENA-UEQW01000508-UEQW01000508.1-human-gut-metagenome-genome-assembly--contig:-NODE-508-length-36652-cov-7.690280_pt1 | contig 36652 bp, 56 predicted proteins | sample MGYA00242947_ERZ507947 | MGnify/ENA primary metagenome ERZ507947 (study PRJEB26167, sample SAMN06115421) | human gut metagenome | host: Homo sapiens | place: China:Guizhou | collected 2015-03-17... | reverse complement strand
TGTCGATAAGCATATCGGCCGCTTTGCAGATTGTTCCGGCCGTGTCGATCATGTCATCGACCACGATGATGTTTTTGAGCTCTTCCAACGCCTGAATTGCCCGATTCCAGTCCTCATTAGAGACCTGCGTGATATAAAAAAAGCTTTCAACCTCCGCCGTGCTGTCGTAGCGGTCGTTTTTGCAGTCGCACTCGATAGGCCAGCTCTTGATCATATAGCCTTTTCCGGTCGTTACGCAGAGCACGATGCTCACATGACCCGGCACTTGCAACGCCTGACGCGCGATCTCGCAGGTGACAACGTTGCCGGAGACGGCACACGCCGCACGCTTGCCTGCACCGTCGTTGATGGTGTCGTACCAGCCCTGATTCTGGGGGCCGAAGCCACGGTACATGATGCTGTAGCTGGCCCCTGCAGGCGCAGTATACGCCTTTCCGTTTTCGTACAGCGTCGCCTGAAAAAACCGGCTCTGGCTGTCGTTCTCCACCGCGCTGATGTGCTGCGGCAGGCCGGGATTGTCAAAGTCAATCCTGATTTTCTGCATTTGCTTCCTCGCTTTCCTCCGGCAGCGGGCTAAAAATCAAATTTTGCCCGTCCCAGATGTAGTCATTGCCGCCGTTGCTGTTGGCCGGAAAATCCTCAAAAAGCAGCTGATCCGGCGGCAGCTCTTTAGGAATGACGCTTTTCAGCGTCCAGCCACCGTTTTTGATACGCCCATCCGGGCACACGGTGCACTGGTATAAATAACCGTCGTTTTTCACAATAACCCTCCTTACAAAAAGCCAATAATTTCCTGCGGCACACACACGGCGTTGTTGGTTTCCCACCCATCAAAGCCGGGGCTTTGCAGGCTAAACGTTCCGGTATAAACCGTAGGCACTATGCTTGGGTTAGAGGTAATTGTATATTTTGACGTGCGTTCTTTTCCGGGGCCAAACTTAATGCCATTTTGATAAGCCGTCACATTTCGAAAGTGTGGTGTATTCCACGCATACATAAGTGTGTAAGTCATTCCGTTGACAGGTATGATGCTGGACACTCTGCCGCCGCTTCCGCCGCCTGCAAACCATGTAGCGCCTTTTGTGCTTTCGTAAGTAATCAGGATAGCGGAGTAACCGGTAAGGTCCACCTCGTAGGTTTGTTCTTCAAAGCTTTTAAGGGGTTCGCCAGTTTCTTTGTTGTACAAGATGCGGATAGACTTATGGTTTTTGATGCCGTTAAATTCAAGCCCATCTTCGTTGATCGTATAGTTATAGCTTCCGGGCCCGAACTGAATGCCGCCATCGTCCGTTTCGCCAATGTAGTCAGTGGCCACACGACTTGCGTCAACGGCGCGGTCGTTTGTGGTACTCATGCGGTTGCGGTCTTTTACCGTGGTTCTGGCAAGCTTTTCACTCGCCTTGCCTACATAAATTGAAGCGTACCGGTCGTGCACCACGTCATAATCGGTCTTTGTCACTCTTGCCAGCACATTCACGCCAAGGCGCAGGTAACGCACCTCTACCGTATCGCCGCGCAGGATGATCTTGTTCTTCTGGTCTTTGTACTCTACGGTTTTTTCCAGTTGCACATAGCTTACGGTCAGGCTGGGTTCTATTTTCCCGATCTGGTTTTTGGACAAAAATTCAGTGGTTGCCTTCCGCATACTGGCATCCGAGGGTGCTTTTTGGAAGTAGCTGGTCAGATCCAGCGGGTAGATCTTCTGGTATCCCTCGATATCAGAAGCCTTTATGGGGTCCAATGCGTAAAACTTGCCCTTTTGTGCATTTGCCCAGTACGGATAGACGTGTGTGTATACGTTGTCGATGTTCTTTTCCTGTGTAACGTCTATCAGGTTCAGACCGTATGCAATGACTGCGCCCCGGTTTACCTCTTCTTTAAGCCGCAGCGTGCACTTTAAGCCGTCAAACACCCAGTAACCAAGGTAGGTGTCTGCAATGCTGCTGCCGCCGTTGGAGAGCATCGCAGCGCGCACAGTCATGGGCTTTGTAACAGAAAACGCGGTCTCGTTGTCGTAATCTGCAGAGATCTCAAACTTGCAGTCTCCCACAATGTTTGCATTCAGCTTCTGTATGGTCTCCCTGAGCGATTTTGCGCTAAACGGCTTCACGATGCAGTTGCCGAGGTCATACGAGATATGGTGTGCGGACACCTGAAACCGTCCATTCATCGGGCGGCTGGTTCGATAAATGCGGAACAGCTGCCGGTTTTCGTAGCTGGAAGGCCGTGCGCTGATGATACGCCGCTCCAAAAGATCCTCCGCATGGATGCCGGTTACCGGGTACTGCAAGGTCAGGTCATACGTTCCGTTTTCCTCGCAGCTGACAGTGCATTCCAGCGCATCCGAAAGTGTTCCAAAGCCGTAGTTTTCCGCTAAAAGCACATTTTCATCGTGTAAAACAGGTTTCATAACGTCCACCACCTTGGCATGATCTTCACGGTCTGAATACCGCCGCTCCACTGGATAAGGTTTTCACCCGCTGCCAGCTCCGGCCAGATGCCGCCGGTCACCGGGTTTGCATTGGTGCCGTCCTCCAGCCATGCGTTCCACGTTTCTGCATCGCAGCACACGGTTTTATCGGCGGGCGGCTTCATGCCGAACACTTTTCCGTTTATCAGCAGCTCGCCCTCTTGTCCGTTTCCGGTCACCTCAAAATAGGGCAGTGCCACCTGATCCAGCGGGTTCAGCAGCACCTGACCGTTCGTCATCTCCTGCAGCTCCTGACCGGAGCGTAGGAAGTGCCGCGGATCACAGTCAAACTCCACCGTAAACCGGCCGTATTTGTCCAGAATATTGCTGGTATCGCCCATCTTTGCAATGCCGCGATAAAAATACTCCGGGTCGTATCCGTCCGATAAGGGATAGGAACCCGGTGTACCGCATAGCCACGCCTTGATGCTGCGCAGCTGCTCCGGGGTAGGGTTTCTGCCGTGGAAATACAGCTGATACGACACCGTGATGTTTTCGTATTGCCCCTGATCCCCGTGCAGCTTGCCGTTCCGGCCTGCAACCTCGTACTCCTCGTACTTGCGGTTCGGGGTCGGGATGCTTGGTTTGTGCTCGATATGGCAGCAGTACTCGGTGCTGCTGTGCCCGTTAAAATACAGGTACTTCTCCACTGGCTGCCGCCTCCTCGTTTATCATCTGTGTAAGTCGTGTAATGGTATATTGAGCAAAGCGTTCCTCGTCCATGCCCTCAGACGGGTACACGTTGACGTTGATACCGTCCATGCTCACTGTGCGGGAGTTGGTAGCCACCTGCGCAAAGCCGTTTGCACTGCCTACATCGTACTGCAGCTGCATTTTCAGCTTTCCGCCAAGGTCTGCGGCAGCCTCCTGCAGCAGGTAAGCGTTGTCGCGGATACCGTCCGCCATGCCTTGGATCATGTCCGGCATCCACTTTTCGTATTCCCGCAAGGGTCCTTCGTCCGGGCGCGAAAAATGCAAAAATCCCTTTATAATGTCGCCGATCCACGAAACCGCTTTCGCAATAATGCCGCCACCGTCCGTAATTCCCTTTGCAAGGCCGGTAACAAGATCCGCGCCCCAGCTTCCCGCTTCTGTGCTGATGGATGTGCCAAGCAGATTCCCGACAACACCAATAATTGCACCCGCAATTCCGCCCGCAACGTTTTGCGTGATTTGCGTGCCGGTCGCGAACCCCCTTACACCTCCAACAAGCAAGCCTACGACGTCAATGTTGTCCCAAAAGCTATCACTTGCGCGGTAGCCCTGCGCCAGATCGCTGAACCATTGCCCCAGAGGGCTTTTTGTCAGGTTGCTTGCAACCTTTTCCAGCCCGCCCAGCTTAGAATCCAGATCCAGCACAAACTTGGAGAAGCCGCCCAGAGCGCCCTCGGAATATTTGATGTTGGTGTTCAGGTCGGCAACTTTCTCGTTGATGTCCGTTACAATGCCGTTGGTGTATGTGGTGGTGCGTTCTACGGTCTGTTCCTGGCCTTCCACGATACGCTTATAGCAGTCTGTAACCACTTTTGTGGCAGATACAACGGTATCTTCCAGCTCGCCGGTTTCAGCGTTAAGCACTTTCTTGGTTTCGGTAGAGGTCTGGGCAGTTCGGCTGACGTAGCCAATAGCTTCGTCTATCTCTGCCTGCGCCGCCGTCAGGGTCTCCGCACGGGTATGGACGGACTTTTTAGCAACTTCATCTGCAAGGGAGCTTGTCACTTTTTCAGAGGTCACAACGCCGTCCGTCAGGGTCTGTACCCGCTTAAACTGCGTTTCAATTCCGTCCACCATTTCCGTCCAGCTGTCCGTGATGGTCTGGACGGTCTCGGTCGTGGTGCCCTTCAGCTTCTTGGTCGTGCCATCATAGACGTTGTAAGTATTGTCAGCCGTTTCGACCGTCCGGCTGATTGCACCCACAATGTTTTCCGTACCCTGCAACAGCTGCTTGGAGGTGTTTGTAATGGATTTCGCAAGCTTTTGGGTATCCCGAGCGCTTTTTGTGGTGGTATTTTTTCCGCCAGAGCCTCCGCTGTCGTCACCGGAATCATTGTAAGTAGGGATAATATAATTTGACGCAGCTTTCGCTTGTTGAACGCGCTTATCATGCAATTTTTGACGCCGTTTTCTTTCGGATTCCAGGTATTCTTCCGTCTGTTTGCTCTTTTTGTCCTGATCTTTTCGGTAGTCATCATAGCTACTGTATCCGGCATAGGCATTTTTGCCGAGACCTTTGTTTAGCCAATAGCTGAGATGATCAAAAAGATTAATGCCGGCAGATGTAGCGCTTTCAAACCCGGTTTTAAGCTCCGAAACAATGGGGATGTTGGATGCAATTGCATCCGCCAGACCAAGCCATCCACCTGTGTCATACGCTTCCGCTGCGGCAACAGTAAGATCATTCATCTGCCCGATTACGGTCTTTATCCCATCGGTCAGGTCACCCGTCATAAGACCGGCAAGCTGTGTTGCATTATCTTTTAGAGTGCTCCACTTACCATTCAGCGTTTCGCTTTGGGTATTCATGGAGTTAAAATAGCGACCGCCTTCGTCAGCCGCCGAAATAAGTGCATTAGACAGCAAGTCATAAGTGACGGTCATTTTTTGCACTTCTTCGGCGCTTTTTCCGGTGTAGTCCGCAAGAATTCCGTACACATCAATGCCGGCATACGCAAACTGCTTGATGTCCGCGCTGGTCGCCTTGCCCGCATTCTGGATCTGCTGCAAGTTTTGCGCCATGCGGCTCAACTCGTCATTGCCGCCGCCAGTAGCAGAAACTGCATCGCCCAATGCAAGAATGGTCCTGCGGGAACTTTCGGCATCTATGCCGGTAGAAATAAGTAATTCGTTTGCTTTTACCAGACCGGCAGTATCAAACGGTGTTTTAGCAGCGTCCTGTTTGATCTCATCCAAAAGAGCAACGGCTTCTGCTTCGCTGCCCAACATATTGGTCAATGCGGTCTGGTACTGTTCCAGCTGCGCATTGTATTGTACACCTGTCGACACAACCTGCTTTCCAGCTTCAATGATTTTCCCCGAAACTGTGCTGAACAAATTTGCCGCAATGCTTCCTTTTGTAACTGCCGTTTGCAGCCCGTCAAACATACCGCTTCCGGCATCTGTGTTTGTAAGGCTGTCCAAGCTTCCTTTTGCATCATCCGTTTTAGACGCAAACTCCCCAAGGCCGTTTTCGGCATCATGTAAGCGGCCTTTCAAATTGAGAAGTTCTGCGTTGGTGTTGTAAATTGACGTCCGAAGCTTTGACGCTTCTGTGCTGGATTCGCCATATTTAAGAACAGCTTTTTGCAGAACTAAATTTTGTGCAGAAATAGCTTCTGTCTTCGCGGCGATCTGCTTGCGCAAAACCGCCGCCACCGAGGATGCCCGCTGTTCTGCGGAGGTGTTCTCGTCCATAGATGCTGTCGTGGACTTCAGCTCAGCGGCATACTCTTTCTGCCGGGCAATGATGTTTTGCATCTGCTGCCGGTATTCTTTTTCGCCTTCAACGCTTATTTTGGGGCCAATGTCCGTTTTTGCCATGCGTTCTTCACCTCCTTACCGTATTTTTTCCAGATCGTCCATGGTGGCGTAGAGCTTCTGGTTTGCGCCGTTTTCTATCTGCATACACGCCATATAATCCAGCATACGGCCAACCGGGCACGAATTTACCTGATGTTCATTCATGCCCAGTTTTCTGCCGTAAAACAAGAACCACGTTCTGTTGAGCTGTATTACATGGCGCTTTCCGCGTTTTTTGCGCTGTTGTCCGGCTCAGTCTCCACCTCGCGGCCAGAGCCGCGTGCAATTGCGGTAACGCAGTCGTTCCACAGTGCGCGGCACTCTGCCCACGTCATGCTCTTTTCCAGCTCCGCAGCAGCGGGGAAGTCCGGCAGGCTCTGCGCCATATCCTGAAATTCCTTATCGTTGGATTCTGCCGCCATCTCCCGCACATAATCCCGGCCTGCATCCGCAAGCACGGGCGCAATGGTCAGTGCTGCCTTTGCAAGGTCGGAAACGCGGCCAGTTTTTGCGGCTTCTTTGGCAACGCCAAAAACATTGTCTACCGAGCCGTAAGTGCTTTCCAGCACGGAAAGCGCCTTGATGGTCATGCACATGGGGTACTCATCATCCTTGACGTGCGCAAATACGATGTACTTGTCCTCGATCATGCTGCACCTCCCAGTGCCTTCTTGATGAACGCGATTGCTGCCGCTTCGGTGTCAAACTCCTTCTTGGGGATGATCTTCCACCGGTTCATAGCGCTGTCATCGCGCATGATGCTGAAGTCCAGATCCTGGGTCTGCCAGTCGATCTGCTCGCCCTGCGTCTCGGCATCATCCTTGGGCACCTTAAAGCGGATCTTGCACAGGACGATTGCCTTCCACATACTCTTGCCGTCCTTCTGCACCTTCTTGATAGCGCCAAGCCCCAGATAGGGCGGCTCCATAGATGCGCCGTACTCGTAGGTCTCCACTGCGGTGCCCTCGTCCGGCGTTACGGAGTTGCCGGCTTTCAGGCCCATGATAAAAGCCTCTTCCTCTGCGGTCAGGCCATCCACCGTGCAGGTGCCGCTGCCGTCCGTAAACGCAGAGCCGGTCTCGGTTTCCGCCAGCCGGTCATCGGCATAAAACTTGTTGTCATCACTGGTGGAAATATCGGTGCTCATGCTCACCGAGCGCCCCAGCTTGCGCACACCGCTGTAGGACACAACGCCGCCATCGGAAGCGTAAGTAGCAATATGCACATTGGAAAAACCAGTTGTTACCATGTGTTTTCTCCTTTCATACAAAAAAGCAGGGTGTCCACAGTGGACACCCTGCGCGGGTTATTTATCGATCGTTTCTTTTATCTTTTTTTCAACAGCCTGCCCCATGGCGGCTTCCGTTTCTTTTCGTCCTTTTCGGACGGAAGGAGCAACAAACGGAGTTGCCACCCACACGCTTGTGCCGCCTTCTACGCAGCGGGCAATCAGCGCATTCGGCTGTCCTTTCGGATGTCCTTTGGTCTGGATGCTGTTGTATCCGTTGAAGCCAAGCTTTGTATTCCACGCATAATTTTCATGGCTGAATTTCGCTATGCCGAACCCATTTTTCAGGTCATCAGCCTGCTGCTGGCTCAATCCGTTTATAGGCGGCCCATTGGGATGGGCATAATACTGCTCTTGCCCGGATGGCAGGCTATGAATCGGAATTGTGTCAACGGCGGCTTTGATTTTGTCACCCATGATTTTTGCGCCGGCATAAACACCCGCTTTGCATACGTCATCGGTGTTCTGGTTCAGGTTCTGAAGCTTCTTCAGGTATGCATCCAGCCCTTTTGCTTCAATTCTAGCCACAGCCGAACACCTCCCACCTCCAGCGGTAATGCCAGATTTTTGTATCAGCTTCATACATAGGTTGAAGCCTTTCCCACGCAATGTGCTCGGATGCGTCAAACGCTTTTTCCAGCGCATCGCACCACGGGTCGAACTCTATCGAGGTAAACAAGTCTGTCGTGCCGATCATGGCGCGCTCGATGTGCTTGCCGTCCGCAATAAGGTCGTCCGGTGCTTCTTCCTGCCAGACAAAGTATCGCTTGGACTTCATCCGGCCGCCGTGGCTTACACGGTCTGTAACAGCAGTGTGGGCAGCAATGATGCACTCATACCATGTCATCTTCGCTGCCCTCCCGCAAACTGTTGTCATAGTCATGCTCCACGGCACGCAGCGCCAGATCCAGCGCAGGCGGCCAGCTGCGGACAGCCTGCACCGTGTCGATGCGGTAGCGTCTGCCGTCCTCGGTCTGGGCTTCGTCCTGACTGGAAATGGTAATGCCCTGCGGCGCAGGCACACGGACTACCCGGACAATCTCCGTCTGATTCTGGCGGCTTAGATACAGCCGGTTGATGCCAAGACGCTGCTCCTCGTACCGCAGGGTGCACTTTGCCGTGCACTCCACAACAGGGGAGTGCCCGACCGGCGCAGCATCGCGGGTGGAGAATATCCGCACGACCCCGCTGTTGAAGGTCTGGCTTATCTCCGTGTCAGGGCGGGTCGGGCTTTTGCGTGTTCTCTGCAAAGTCAGTCACCATCCTTTCGTTTCTCGCCGCCAGCAGCAGGTGCAGATAATTATGCTCGAAAATATCCGCTGCGCCGTCGCGGGTGTAGCGCACATAGTCCATCAGCAGCGCACGGGCAAGCCCGGGCTGCGTGTAGTCCTGCGCTGTGCCGATCTTGCTATCCAGATAGAGCATACCGGCCACTGTGATGTCCCAGATTTTCTTATCCAGTGCATCATCCGACCATGTGATATCAAGATAGTTTTTGACATCCGGCAGCAGCGTTCCCCGCTGCTCGTTCCACTTGCTGGTCATGATCAGGACTTGGTAACCGTGACGGTGTAGGTCTTGACGGTCTCACCGTCCGCAGCGGTCACGGTAATGGTCACGGTGTTGCTGCCCTCGATCCAAGTCGCAGGCTTGCCGTTTTCAATCTCCTTGCCGCCCACTTCCACCTTGACCTTTGCGCCAGCGTTGGCGGGGGTCGCAGTAATGGTGTTGGAGGCTGCCGAGGTAGTCGCCGTATAGGTCACATTGCTGGAGGTAAAGCCCGGGGTCAGGTTCAGGCTGCCCAGCTTCAGGGCGCTCAGAGTTGCATCAGTGGATGCGGCAGGAGCGGGAACGGTAGTAACACGGTAGGTCATGGGCTGCAGGCCGGAAATGTCCAGATTCAGGAAGGCATTGTTGTCCACCGGGAAGCCGTTGGCGTACAGTTTGATCAGATAAACGCGCTCGTCCTCGGCGAAATGGTAATCATCGCTGTACTCGATGCGGCCGTTCTTGTTCATGCCGACCGGTGCAAAGTACAGACGACCAATGCCAAACACAGCCTGACCACGCGGCAGCGCAGCGGTCTTGATGACGGACAGGGGAACAGGGAAGATGTCATTGCGGTAGGTGCCATCCGGGGCACGCACGGTGGTTGCAGGCATCACACGCAAGTAGTAATCCTGCGGGTTGACCAGCAGGATCAGGTCATCCGGGTCACGATCCTTGCCGTTTTCGGTCTTGCCAAGCATAGAGATCAGATTGCCCATCGTGGCAGGCTCGAAATCATTGACATTAACCTTTGCCTTTTCCGGGTAGGTCTTGCCGCCGATCACCGCAACGTCATCGCTCACATCACGCACCATGCCAATGGGCTGATCGTTGCCGTCGCCCATGACAATGCCCTCTTCCAGACCGTTCGCCAGAGCTTCAGCCAGAATAGCGCGGATGTAGCGGTCCAGCCACTCAGGGCCCAGATCCAGCTGCGCCTTGCAGACAGGGATGAACGCAGACAGTTTGTACAGACCTGCGTCCACTTCCTTGAATCCGGAGGTCAGCTCCTCCACGATCTTGGCGCACAGCTTGCCCCACTTAGCCTTATGGATGCCATCGGTGTTCAGCATCATGCGGATCGCGCCGCCGGTGGGGGTGAACTGGATCTTGCTCAGCAGCGGGTGCTTGGATGCCAAATCGTCCATCACGCGGCTGATAACCGTCTGCGGGAACACAACGGTCACGTTCTCCAGTGCCTGCTTGGGGTTGTCGGCACGCATGGCCTTCTCCACAGCCTGATAGTACTCGCGCTCGTCGTTGGTCAGCTGGCGCACGCCACGGGCATACAGAACGGAGTTGTCCAGCTCCTGTTTCATGCCGTTCAGCTGCTGCTGGTACTCCTCACGGTTGATGTCGCCCACGGTCTGGAACATCTGCAGGAAGGTGTCAGTCACAGCATTTTCGTCGTTGCTCTTATAAGCATCGTGCAGCTTCTGACGCAGATCGTTCAGCTTCTGATTGTTCTTGTACAGTTCAGAAAGATTCATGTTAATTTCTCCTTTTTGGTATTTAAAAAGCAGCGCCCCCACAAGGAAGCGCTGCTTTACGGCTTATTTTCAGATATTGCAAAGCATCTGCATCAGGCTGAGCTTTGCAGGCGGTTCTTTGGGCTGCGGTTCAGGAGGCGGCTCTACATCCTTATGCGGTACCATGAGCTGCTGCACAATCAAGCCGCGCACGCTCTGGGACACGCCGGAGGCATCGCCCGTTTTGCGGATACTGGTCGCAATGCCTTTTTCCAGCATAGCGGTAGGGGCGTACCACGCCTTACTGTTCACAAGGTCGCGGGCTGCCTGCTCTTCCATGCCGGCATTCGTGAACGCGCCCAACCCGATCTCGGTCAGCTGATCCAGCGCGTCCGCCGCATTGCGCAGGTCTTCGGCATAACCGCCGGTAAACTGGCTTGCCGGGTGGAAGTAGAAGGCACTCACATTGCTGGCGATACGCTCCTGACCAGCCAAAAACGGGTAAATGGCAGCGCTGGCAACAAAGCCATCCGCATAGGACGTGATCCGTGCGCGGCTGTCCTTCAGCGCGTTGTAAATTGCCCATCCTTCGGAAACGTTGCCGCCGAAGCTGTCGATGTGCAGATTGATCTCGGCAGCATCAGGATTTTTCTTCAGCTGCTGGACAAGGCTGTGCCCGCTGGTTTCCTGACTGGCTTCATCGGCGTATCTTACAATATCGCCAAAGATATAGATATCCGTCTGCTCGCCAAACTGCTGGATATCAAAATAGGGTTTCGGCATATTATTCCTCCTTCGGGTTGCTTTCCGTGGCGGCGTCCCTTGCAACGGTCTCCACGGTAGCAATATTTTTGGTCATCCAGTGGATGTTAGCCCATTCATCAGGCAGCGGCGCGCCGCCGGTGGCCTCGCGCAGCTCGTTAATGCTGTACGCGGCGCTCTCGACGATCTTTTCAATGTTTGCCGCGTTAGAGAACATATCAAAGTGCTGGATCGTGGAGGTGTCCGCATATACGCGGTCTCCGCGCAGCCAGTCCGCTCTTGGAATGAGCTTTCGGCTGAACTCCTTGCTAATCTGCGCCGCCAACGGGTCAATGCCGGTTGTCAGCCAGTGGGTAATAATGTCGTTGATGCCCGCGACATCGCCCTGCACAAGGACAGGTGGGATGCCCAGCCCGCGCGCAGTAAAAGAAAAGATGTCATCAAGCAGCGCTTTGATGTCCCGCGTGTCTTTTGCTCCGGTGCCGTTGTTTATCAGCTGGAAATCGTAGCCATCAAATTCCGGTAAAATGCCGGTGCCAGATTCCAAAAAAGGTTTATAGCTGCTTTCCAGCATGGCAGAAAAAATTTTTTCAAAATCGTTTTGCCCGCTGGCCGTCTGCGCAACGTGCACTTTCATGTGCTGGCCGTTGTTCCAGACGTTGCTCTTGATGCTGGACTGCACAAGCTTTTTGTAGCTTTCATACAGCGCATCCACAACCTTTTTTGCGTCGTCACTGTTCAGGGTAAGGTGCAGCACCTCGCGTTCTTTCAGGTCGCGGGTGTACGACTGCTGCCCGACCTGTATCTGGCGGTATACATTTTCCTGTGTGGGGATGTACTCCGGCTTTGTCCAGCTGTCTGCAACCACCAGCTCGACGTTGCCCCCGCGCGGAATCGGGACAACAAGCGCTTCGTTTTTGGCATAGAGCTTGTAGATCACTTTTTTCCAGAACGCCGTGCTGTTTTCGTTGACGTTCGGCTCTACGTTCAGCAGATAGTAATAATCTGATTTGACCGGTTTCCCGCGCTCAAACGTCTTGAATTCACAGTTTGCGATTGCGTTTGCAATCAGGTTCACGCAGCAGTTGAAGGCAAGGTCACGCAGCTGGTACTCCTGCCAGTAGCCAAGGATTTCACAGTTCAGGTCATCGCCATTCAGCAAAAAATCGCGCGAGGTGATTTTTTGCTCGGGCGGCGAAAACCCGAAAAACTGTTTGATTTTCTCAGAAAAAGACATTGTTTTTCTCCTTCCGGCAAGTTACCGGCAAGTCACCAGCAAAATGCACCGATCTTTGGCAGCTGCACCTGACCGGTGCCCAGATCGCTTTCCACAGTCATGGCTGCCGCCAGCGCCATGAACGGGTCTGTTTTTCGGCTTTTGCCCTCAATTTTGGCATAAATGAAGTTTCCGGTATCCACGCCCTGACTTCGACTGCTGCGCACACGCTTTGTGTTGTTGACCGCCCAGCGCAGATGCGGCACATCGCCCCAAGTAAACAGGTTGCGGTTAAAGCAATCCTGTATCACTGGGTCAACCTGCATAATGTCGCTGGGGCGTACCAGCTTCACCCGGTTTTTATCCTTCGCGTCAAAACCGATACTTTGCAGCGCTTCTGCCATCATGGTGTAACGGAAATGGTCAAGCGCCACTTTTTTTACGGTGTATTTCCGTCCGGCTTCCCGGATGAAATCAGTTAAAAGATACGGCGAGATGCTCACATCGTCTACATAGGTGCAGTCTCCGTTTTCGCACCACGTTCGCCATGGAGCTTTTACCCGGGGCAGGGTCTTGCTGTTGGAGCAAATCCATGCGTGATTGATATCATAGCGCTGGTCTCCTTTGCGGAAATGCAGGTCTACCGCCGCCCAGTCGTCCAATTCCGCGTAGTCGATGCCAACAGTGCAGCTCCAGCCAGCCATATCTGGCAGGGGGCGATTTGCGGCTAAAGTGTTTTCGTATTCGGTCACTTTATTTTCTCTAATGCGGTACCGGATTCCCATGCGCTTCGTCATAAAGTCGCCGTTTTGCTCCGGGCGTTCCAGCCAATCGCGGTACTCGTCCCGGATTTCCTGCATCAGATGCGGCAGATAGGGCAGGGAAGGGTTTGCCATGCACCAATTGTTTTCATCATGCACCTCATCCTTGGTGTTCAGACAGCAGATAAACGGCAAAAATCCCTCATCCGGTTCACCCTCAAATAAAATGCGCCGACCTCTGGCAAGGTAATCGTCCAAAGGACCGTCCGATACATCGCCGTTGGATGTAAAAAAGCCAACGCGAGGTTCTGCAACCTTGCCTTGGCCGGTGATAAACACTTTGATATTGTCGTAATTTTGGTACTGATGCACCTCGTTGAAAATGACCGCGCCGGAACGCATACCATCGCGCCCCTTGGGGTTATTGGTGCGGCCTTTTACTTCGCCCAGATTCTTGCGCCCCTGCAGCACCTCTTTTGTGTGATAGTAAAACCGTGAAAGCTTGGCTTCCCATTTTGGATTTTCCAGCGCTTCTACGATATCCTTTACGGGGGTGACGGCCTGCTCCTCATTGTTGGCGCAGATATCCACGTTGTAGTGCGGCACCGGGTTGTATGGGCTGATGAGCGCCGCAGAGGAAATAGCAATCACGCCATCCTTGCCAGCGCCGCGCCCGACCATAGCAAGCAACGTCTTGAACCGGGGGCTTCCGTCTCTGCGATAGGTGCACAGCCAAAGTCCCAGCGCAAAAGTCTGCCACGGAAAAAGGCGGTCATAAGGAAAATACCGGGCGATGCGGAAGTATTTCCGCATACGCTCGGTATCCACATAAATATCTTCAGTTGCAAAAACGCGCCGGATCAGTGCAACAAGGGCGTGCTGCTCCTTGCAAGCACGCGGAGCATTGTTCTCCACCTGCTCAATGTACTCCAAGATCTCCGGGGGAATATTACAGCTCATCGTCCTCGCTGGGCTTTGCTGCCATAAACTTAAACGTCTGCACGACCCGCAGCAGCGTTGATACGGTGGAGTTGGCTGCGCTGGCAGTCTGGTTGTAGACCTGAATGGAAGGGTTTGCCACTTCAATTTCTGCGCCGCGCGGGGTGGTCTTTACCACGGTAAGGCCACGCTCGTTCATGTCGTTCTGCGCCTGATCCAGAAGATCCAGCTGCGTAACATACCGGTCCAGCGTGGAGCGATACAAAAAGTTTGTGTCGCAGTTGGCTGCTTTTGCGGCCTGCTCGATCTCTGCCAGCTCCGTCCGGTATTTTTCGCTGGCGGTGTCCGGTGTTTTCCTTTTTCCCATCACGATCTCCGTTTCATCCATATTTGTGCAATCTGTATACCATCCTCGCGCGTGTGCGTGCGCGCAAGGCCAGCGGCAAAGTCAGGGGACACCACGAATAAGGGCTTGACTTGCTCAGCCCGTTTTTTCGGAAGGGGGGTGTACCTATCAATCCCAGCGCTCCCGGGTCAGCGGTGCACGGCTGCTGCATTTCCGCAGCCGCTCCGGGTGGCACACAGTTTCGTGGCAGTCCTTGCATACGCTGATAAGGTTGCGCTGCCGGTTGCCGTCTGCATCCGTGTACCAGATATCCAGCGCAAGCTTTGGCGCACGACGCACATGGTTTACATGGTGCACCAGATCTGCCCGCCGGTAACGCCCACGCTCTTTGCACAGCTGGCATTCGTGCTTGTCCATGTCCAGCACCTTGTGCGATAACCGCACCCACTGCGAGGAGCAGTAGAACAAATGCACATCACCGGATGCTATCAAAGAGCAAAGCCATTTGTAAAACTTATCGGTCATGTGTCCATGATCACACCCACAATTTTTTTTGAATCAAGCAATTATTCATTAAAATGCCCATTTCTTTATAAATTTTTTAATATCATCGTCCGAACTTCCGTCAACGATTTCATCAACAAGCTCAGAGAATTTGCTAAAACCGTATTCTTTGTGAATAGCAATAATTTGCTTTGCACTGGTGGTAAGAGTTAAAACCTTCTTTTCAGATTTGACCAAATGTTCTGTGTTTTCGATTACGTTTTGATTAAACTCTTTTTTGCGTCCTTCGAGGCTTTTCGCATTTTGTTTTCTTTCCTTTATGTCTGTAAGGTCTTTGTTTAGGACTTCTGAAATCCATTGCTTCCTCAAGTCTTCTGCGTATAAAATCTGCTTTGAAGTCCCTTCCAAACTCGGAAGCCTTAACCCGCCGCCCGCTCTCGCGGAACTGCCCGAACCTCGTTTACTCACGGCAATGTCTCCTTTCGTATTGGAATGGTTTTATTTTGGTAACGTTCCAGTCAAATTCATCAGGGCATTTACCATACCACAAGATACTGCTCGGTTGCAGCACTTCCAGCGCCTTACGGCAGTGCTTGGTAAAGCATTCTGCTTCGTATGGGTCAGACTGTGTGCCGTGGCTCGAAATGCTCACGATGGCGTTTCTGGGCTCGCCGTCAAAGCACCAGTCATAGCTTTGTTCGCCGCACCAGCAGAGCGTTGGAATAACGTGAATGCCGTGCGCCTGCCAGTATGCAGCAAGCCAGTGCTTTTTGTAATGCATAAAAAGCTGCACCGCAAGCGGCATATCACTGTACAAAGAAAAATCCGGCGAGCACACTGCGCCGAACTGTTGCAAAATCGGGATATATTTATCCGGGTAGTTCCAGAACCGTTCAAACTGGTAATCGTCCTTGTAAAAGTGCACGCCCTTGCTTTTTTTGTCAGTTGCTGTCATAGCATAGTTGACAGGTATCCATTCCAATCTGTCTATGCGGACATCCGTTTCGGGTTTGATTTCAGGGATTCCATACTTACCCACGCCCGGAAAAATCATCTTTTCGGTGTTCTCCATTGGCAGAACCATGACACGCGCTCCAAACTTCAAAAGCCAGATTTAAAAATTAAAGCTATTTCAAGCTAAACGTTAATATAAGCAGCACTGCCAGAATACATTCAGTTTCTCGGACAACGTAAACGGGTGGAGTGCTGCTGCATCCGGTACTTTCGCCGCCAGATGCCCGGCTATATTGCAGAATGTCTAAAACTGCAATCTGGCATTCCCGGCAGGGCTCAAACCTGCAACCTGTGGTTTTGGAGACCGCTGCTCCATCACTTGAGCTACGGGAATATATTATGCCGCGTGCAGGAATCGAACCTGCAACGACCCGGTTATGAGCCGGATGCTCTGCCGGTTGAGCTAACGCAGCGTAAAAGAATGCCCGCCTGCAATGCACGGTACACATTATGCATAACAGGCGGGTAAAAATATTTTCGGATAAATTGTATCAGCAGCTTTTGCTAATCTGCGCGGATAACAGGCCGCGCCCCTTGCATACAGCCGCGCCCTCCGATCTCTGCCCTCGGCTCACGTTTTGTGCGGCTCGCCTGAAAACCGATACTCCAGACGATGCACACAAAATTACTTTTGAATGCTATTTGAAAAATCTCCCGGAACACAGGTGCAAGCACGCAGCTTTTTGCAATAGGCCAAAACAGTTTGCTGAAAAATTCAAGCATGGTTTGCACTCCTTTCCAAGGTGTCCACAGTGGACACCCGCCGGGTTTGATTTTGTTTTGTGTGAGCCGCTGGATCTTGAAGCGGACGGCACGGTGATCCATTGAGCACAGGAAGATTCAAAAAGCCTGTGCTATGCTTCCCGCCGGGACTCGTCATGAGGATGCAGGTCATTCACGTTTCCGTCAATGTCTGCATTATAATTTTAGCACATCAAAATGGGACATTCCGGACATTTCGACCTTTTTGTGACATTCCGACCATTTTGTAACACGGCTTTTGCGTAGCTACGCAGAGAAGTGACACAATGTGAATTTTGTGTCAATCAGCAAAAACCGGTCATTTTGAGTACAAAGCACGCCATCGTATACCCAAGAACGCCGCCCAGTACGACAGATGCCGGTGTGAACACCATGAGTATCTTCCGCACTGTCCATCCGCTTTTCCATGCCCACCGCACAGAAAGCATACACACCGGAATGCTTAGGCAAGCCATAAGTACAGTGGCTGCAAGCCAATAAAACAAAAACATAAAATTATTTCAGTTCCTCCACATAGCACCAGCTCTGGGGCGGACGCTGCACCTCGAAAGGCTGCATGCCAAACCGAGTTCTTTGCAACCCTGTAAATTCTTCCAACTTACGCGGATTGTCATAAATTTTCAAGTCGGAGATATGCCACGCCCAGCCGTGACACTTGTTCAAGTAGTGGACAATGCGGTCTCTGTCCATGCAAGCCATTTCTTCGACATCATCCGGGGCGCGACATATCGGTGCAAGCTCCCAAATCTTGTCGCAGACGAACTCGCCAATGACCGTACCATCTAACCGTTGCCAACCTTTTCCGGAGACCATTCGCAGCCAGCCCATCGTTGACCGTTCTTTTGTGCAGTAGATGTAACACTTGAACGGAGGTTCCATGACCTTGGGTTTCGTTTTGCGCACTTCTACAGTTTTTTCTTTCAGTACAATTTTGCTGCACCATACCGGTTTGATGCTCAACAATACGGCCTTATCCATTTTTATCCTCCCTAAGGTTGTCCATCAGGTGAAACATATCCAGTTGCGAGGTGTACGCGCTAAAGCGTTCCTCTTGCCGGTCGAAATACTCTTTGCAGATTTCAAACCCTACAAAGGGCAGCCCGGCATTGTAGGCTGCAATCCTGCTGCTACCGCTGCCGAGGTGTGTGTCAAGCACTTTCTGCCCCTGTTTGGCGTACCGCTGAAAAATCCAGTCGTACAGGGCAACAGGCTTTTGCGTCGGGTGGATTCTCTTCTCATTCAGGGCCTTGTTTCCCTGCATGATGTACCCCTCTGAAATGCTCTTTCCCTGTAGCATACCGTTCCACATAAACCGGAACAGACGCACGCTGTCAAACAGATCTGTTGCGGCAAGCTCACAATCCGAGAAACTTGTGCTCTGGTTGCATTTATCCCACACGATCCTACCGGGTGCAAACTCGTAGTCGAAATAATTGCAGCCCCAGACGATATAGTGAGCAGCTACCCGGCGCAGTTCGTCAAAATAAGCCTTGCCCGGAACCGCCCACGATTCCGTCACAGGGTAGTCACCACGATGAACGCCGATCTTGCTTGACTTGCAGCCATAATAACCGCGGCGCTCTGGGCCGGAAAAGTATGGAGGATCTACAACGGCGAGGTCAAAATACCCGTCCGGGATTTTTGCCATGCCCTCCATACAGTCCATGTTGTAGCAAACACTTATGTTTCCGTCCATGTCACGCTCACCTCATAGGAATATATCTGTTTTCGCATTGGACGTTGTTGCAAAAGCGCTCGGTGCCAATGACTTTCAAAGGTTTCCCGCAGAGCGGGCAAAACTTCGGCGTTCCGGGTGTCTGGTATGGGCTTTCTTCTCTCTGTCCGTAAGTGGTCAGCGTTAATATACACGCAAGAGAGTTTGGCTCAGCTGTAGAAGGGCACCGAAAACGCACCCTGCAAGAAACACAATCCATAAAATCACCCCACATTCTTTTGAATCCACCGGTAAACCCGTCGGCGAATGGATTCCGCATCCACATCAAAGCCCCGTTCGGTAAGCTCCACGGCAACGTCCTGCGGCTTTTTGCCCTCTACGCAGATCGCCGAGAGCATTGCCCGAAGCTCCGGGTCATCGCAGTCCTCCACCATGTGCACCCCGATGTTGTACAGCTTGTTCTGCATACGGTTGATATCCTTCAGCCGCCGGATCTCCGCAGCGCGCTGGTTGTAGGAAGAATCTGCGGTCCCGGTCACTGTCACATGACCGAGAACGCAGCTGTTGCCCTCGCCGTGAGAAGATTTGACCACATCCGAGGCAGCCTGCGGGCCATCTGCCTGCAAAATCTCCAGCCGCTCGATGCGCTGCCGACGCTTGGCAATGTCGTAGGGTATCGCATACAGACGGCGAAATTCGTGTGGTTTCATCCGGCAACCTCCCAAAATTTATTTTAGCTCAAAGTAATCTGTCAGAATATCCGTGATGCCGGAGTGGAAACCTATCCAGCCGCAGGTGAAAAAGCTGTTGTCCTGCAGAATGACGGAGTAGTCATCACAGGTCTGTCCGGCATCCTCTCTGGTGGTGTCTACCCGCTTCCACAGCGTAGCCCCGCCGGGCAGAGGCTGCTTGTAATACGCAAGCCGGAAACGCACATCTTCCCATTCCAGTTCCCACGCAGCATTTGCACCCAGCGTTTTCTCTGCCAGCTTGTGCAGCGTATTTCTGCCACGCGCCTGTTCGTTCGGCTGATTCTGGGTCTCTTTTGTGTCAAAATCAGCCGCCTTCGGTATCGTTTCCGAAATCCCGGTCGCAGATGGAGGAGTTACAGAAGAACCTTCCTCCGATCCTGCAGGGTCCGATTCGCAACGCCACCGGGACATCGCGCGGGTCGATACGTTTGCATCCTCCTCGTTCGCCGAGGTGGTCAATGTTTCCGCCGTGGCATTTGTCGCAGCATTCTCTGCCGTGGTCGCAGCAGCATCCGTACTCTGGACAGTAACACATTCTGGTTCTCCTTTCTGCTCCGGTTCTTCCGGTGCAGCACCCATAAAGCGCGCATAATCCTGTGCGCTGCGGTATGCTTCCATCAAGCCGATCTCTCCGACCTTCAACCGCTCCTTGATGACCTCATTCTCGCAGGAGGCAATCACATTTAGCCGAGCAGCAGCACCGGTGGACAAGCCCAGAATGCGGCAAACCTCGTCCCGCACCTTGCCTTCCAGCTGTCCGGCTGCTTTTTTCTTGGTCAGCGCATCTTTCAGCGCCTCGTACTGCGCCAGACGCTCACCGTCGGTCAGGTCGCGGGCGGTAGCGTTCGCCGTGATGAGCGCAATGCGGTCGTCCAGTTCGCCCCGGCTTTCCCGGATCAGGCAGGGGAGAGAATCAAACCGCGTGTCTCCAAGCGCTGACAAAATCCCGCACGCCGCCCAGCGCCGATGCCCACTGATCAGCATATAACGATCCGGCTCGCCTTCCACCGGAATAACTTCCAGCGGCTGCCGGAGACCGTGCTGCTGGATATCGTCCTTCAGGCCATCCATGTTGCCGATGGTGTAGATCTCGTCGTTATCCGGGTTCGGGATAATATTCCGGCTCGGAATCATCACCACCTGCATCTGCTGCCCCGCCGGGGTGACCGTCTGGCTCTGGGCGTTCATCAGGCTGTTCAACAATCCAGTGCTCATTGTTTTACCTCCTTCGGCGGCAGCGGCATCCAGCCCACAACAGGCCGGTCTATCCAGTTATTGTAAATCTCTTCTGGATTGAAGTGGCGGTATTCCCACCAACCTTTCGGGATTTTGTAGTCGTCCCGCTCTTCGTCGTATGTTCCCCAATCGGGAAGGTCTTCCCAATACCATTTGCTATCTTGTAAAAAAATGCTCCCATCTTCATAGTGCGCTGTCGTAATCCCGTATCCGTCAATATCGTTGCGGTACAAAACCAGCACTTCGGTTTCCACTTTCGGCGGGTCGGTTTCAGGGTTGCGCCACTCTGGATAAAATTCGTCTGGAACATAATACACGAGCTTTTCAAGCTCTCTTTTCGCCGCTTCCAATGCGCAGAGAACGTCTGTGCCTTTGAATGACTCGTTTAGTACCCTAAGCATTTTAAATTTAAGGTTGTTTACAATGTCAATCGCTGATTTTCGGTCAATTAGTTCTTTCGGCCACATGTTACTCACCCTCCACGCATTTTTTGACCAGCTGTGCCAGTGCCTTATACTGGGCGCTGGTCTTGATATTCCGACAGACCTTGTGCACCGGCAGGTGCCGCGCCTTGGCTTCCTTGACCTTCACGCTGTAGTCGATGCGCAAAATGCTGTTGTCTGGGTTGCGGAAGGCGGGCAAGTCCATGTTGGCTATCTCGTTGATGGTGTCCACACTGTACCTGCCACGGGTGTACTTGGTTGCCAGCACGCCCATCACTTCCAGCTGCGGGTTGTAGTTCTCCCGGATGGCATCCACCTGCTCGCGGATCTCGTTCATGCCGTCCATCGCCCACTCGTCGCAGTCCACCGGGATAATCACCCAGTCTGCGGCAGCCAGCGCATTGACGGTAGCCATGTCGATGTCAGGCGGGCAGTCGATAATGCAGTAGTCGTAGTCGTTGTGGATGGTGTCCAGCGCCTTGCGCAGCCTGTCCCATTGCGGGCGCATCACATCCAGCATGACGTTTTTGTTGGCAAGCAGCATATTCATGTTGCTGGGTGCCAGATCAACGTGCTCAAAATCCGTCTGCATGATCACATCCTGCATTTTGGCGTTCAGGGTGAGCACATCGCCCATGGTTTTGTGGCCGTAGGCAAAGCGGTTGAAAAACTTTGTGGTATTGCCCTGCTTGTCCAAATCCATCACCAGCACCCGCCGGGACCAGATCTCTGCCAGCAGGCAGGCGAGGTTGCAGGCGGTAACGGATTTCCCCACGCCGCCCTTCAGGTTGATGATTGCGATTTTTGCCATTGTTCTCATGACGATTTCCCCATTCTCAGATTCTTGCGGCTTTTGCGGCCTGCTGCTGGATGCTGTCCCAGCTTTTGGCAAACCACGCAAGCCATGTTGTGCATTTCTTGTAATAGCTCGAGGCACAGCACCGTTCCAGTGGGCAGTTCCGGCAAGGGCTGCTCTTTGGGAGAGGGTAGCGCTCCTCGTTCCAGATTTCATCAATCACTTCCCGCACCCGCTTTCTGCTGGCGTATCAGCGGGCGGCGCAGCGGCGCGGTGCGCATCCAGTCTCCGGCAGCTGCAATTTCGTCCGGGCTGCGTTCCACCCGCAGGCTGTTCGGCTTTGCCCGCTGTCCGGCAGCGTGTCCCCAGCTCTTCGGGTGATCCAGCACGCTCCATCCCGCTTCTATGCTCTGCCGGATGGATGCGATCATGTAATCCGTGCGCCGGGCTGTCTTAGCTTCATCTGCCAGCTGGGTCAACTTATCGCACACGGCCTGCGCCGCCTGTGCATCCCACACCTTGCCCCGCCGGGCTGCCCGGTATGCGTCAAAGCGTTTCAGCTGCTCCATCAGACGGGGTTGCTCCTGCTCCGGCACAGCACCGCTGCACCACGCCGCAAACACATCCAGCGGAGTGCGGGTTTCGCCCCCATCGCTTCGCGCACGCGAAGGAGTATATTTCTTACTAGTATTCTCTATTTCTTTCTTGTGGGAAAATTTTTCCCGGGTCTGAAGGAAAATTTTTCCCGGGTCTAAAGGAAAATTTTTCACCGGGGAAAATTTTTCACCAGGGAAATTTTTTCCCGGGTCTGCGTCCTTCCGAAGCACCAGCGTTTCAATGCCTGGCACGGTCTGGTATGCATTGCATTCAACGTTTCCGACCATTACTTTTTTCATGGTCAGAATCCCCCTTTTAGTGAAATCGTTCAGGTAGTTTTTGGCCGACTTCTGGGAGATGTGAAGTCGTGCAGCTATGTAGGACGAGCCGCCCCTGTACCAGCTTTCGCCATCCTGACAGAATCCATAAACAATGCCGAGGGCGTTTGCTTCTGCTACATTGAGGTCAAAATTGTCATACATCCAGTCCATGACCATGACGTAATTGCATCGTTTGCTTACACCTTTCACGCCTTACCCCCCTAAAACGGCAGATCGTCGTTATCATCTATCACGGCAAAGTCATCCATGCTGCCCTGCGTGTAGGCGGGCTGTGGGGCATTCTGCGCGGCTTTTGCCTGCTGCACATGGCTTGTAGTCTGCTGCTCGTAGGTGGGTACGCTCTGACCGTCCTGACGCTTTGCACCGGCAAAGCTGATATTGTTTGCCACGACCTCCACCGCGGTGCGCTTGCTGCCCTGCTTGTCCTGATACTGCCGGGTCTGCAAGCTGCCCTCAATGGCGATCAGACTGCCCTTCTGGAAGTATTTGGACACAAAATCAGCCTGCTGCCGCCATGCCACAATATCAATAAAATCCGCCTGCCGTTCCTGACCCTGCTGCACATAGCTGCGGTCGCACGCAATGCGGAAGCTGCACACGCTATGCCCCGCTTGGGTGGTGCGCAGCTCTGGATCAGCGACAAGCCTGCCCATGATCGCTACAACGTTGAGCATTTCAAATAATCCTTTCCGACCACCGCCATCCACTGGCGGTGACCATACACATCCTCAAAACTGCGCTGTGCCTGCTTTTTCAGATACAGACGCAGCTTGTGGTCAAAGTGGGCGCTGTAGCCCGGCTCATTGTGGTGCCGGTGGCAAAGATAGACTTTCAGGCCGTACTGCTCAGCCACCGGGCGCAGCGGGCCGTTGAGCACATGGTGCTCCTCCAAGTCCTTAACGGTCACAACGCCGTACTTCATCCGGCAGACGTAACACTCCCGCCGGGTCTGCATGATGGATTCAGACAAGTGACACACCATCCTTTTGCGTGCTCTCATAAGCCTCGCGGTAAGAGTGCACATTCCCAAACTGATACTTCTGACCGTTGAAAAATTTAATGGCGTAGCTATCAATAAAGCCAATCCGCTGGGCGGCGTTGATGCACTCTGCCAAGTCCCGTGCGGTGTTCCGGTCGGTTCCGTGAGCCATCAGCAATTTTTTAAACCGTTTCTGCTTCATTTCCTTGGCACCTCCTGCCACTCTTGCCAGTAGGCGGTAACATTGGGGTCATTGACGCCCATTTCCGCCAGCCGATCAAATATGCCGTCGATAAGCTGTCCCATCTGCTGCGTGTTGAACGTGCTGGAGCCTTGGCTGCACTTGACGGTGCAGCGGTTGCCATTCAGCAGCTCCACAACGTGCACCAGCCGGTAAGACTTGCGCAAGATGGGCACGGCCCCCACCGGCACTTCCAAGTAGTCGAACGCCGCACCGTACTGCTCCAGCATTTCGGTGTAGCAGTCCTCCGGGGTCACACCGCCGGTGCGTCCGCCGTTGTAGTGGTCTGCCATGATGGTAAGCAGTGCCCACATCATGCGGTTCTGGGGCAGGGTGCGGCTTTTGCGTTCCAGGTCTACCGACAAAATCAGATGCAGCGGCTTGCCGTGCGCCAGCTCGTCCAGCTTCTGCCGGATCTGTGTTTCCACAAATTCCGCAGAGTTTTCCACGACAACCCGCCGGGCGACCGGGTCATATACTACCGGCAGCTTACCGATCACGCCTCTGGCCATAAGACCTTCTTACCCTCGCCGGTGATGAACTGCACCATGGTGATGCTGCCGGCGTCATCGTAGGCGAAGCGGTCGACATTCAGGCTGGTCTGCAGCCGACAAACGCCCTTGTCATCCTTGACGATGGGCACCTGCGTGCTCTTGAGCACAATATCGTCCAGCTCCATCACGTCCCTGCCGACACCCCAGAAGGCGGCAGCAGAGACAAAGCTGGTGATCTCCCGCATCAGAGCGGGGTCACGGCAGGGGAGAGAAAGACCGCCCGCGTCCTTGTAGACGAACTCCCGCTCCTGCGGGCTGTATACGCCCACCTGACACCACAGCCGCCCATCAGCAAAATAGCGCCGCATGGTCCACCCGGCAGAGCCAAAGGTTTTATCCAGCATATCACGCACGGCATTTGCGCCGGGGAGCAGCTTCAGCTTGATTGCATCCTCGCTGATGGCTTTAATCAGCACAGAGACCGCCTGCGGGGCTGTCTGCGGGGCTTTTGGCACTTCAACGGGGAATTTGACGTCTGGGACGCAAACAGCCGCAGAAGCGCTTTTCTGCGGCCTGCCGCGCCCGGAAGCTTTTGGCGTTGCCAACCTTACCACCTCCATCAGTAGGGGCTGGAGGTGGCGATCTGCGCCGCCTCTGCCAGTGAATACTTGTCAATCATAACGCGCATCTCCGTAACCACCTGCTGGATGGTATCCGGCGGCAGCTCTGCCATGCGCATAGCGGCGATGGCGTAGCCGGTGGCGGTCTCCTCGTAGGTGGGGGACTTAGGCATCGGGCTCATCAGTGCTTGCAACCGCATCCAAATCCTCCTCTGCTTCCAGCGCTGCGTCATTGTACGGGCATCCGCGCACCTGACTTTCCAAAATGCTGCGGCAGAAGGTGCACGCATCCCGGGAGTCCTGCACGTTGAGCGGCTCTTCAAAGTCCCGCAGCACCTTTATCATGGCTTCACCGGCCCTCTTGGCCCGCGCGCTGTACTGGCGGCGGAAATGCCCGCTTTTACGTTCATAGCTCATAATACATACCTCCAAAGTTTTATTCTGCGCATTGCGCTGGCAGCGGCTTTTGTTTATCCACCTGCCGCCATTGGTGCAAAACCGGAAAGCTAGCTCTGAAGCCCTTCCTGCATTGCCGTTTCCAGAAGATACCGGAGATCTTCAAGAATGTCCGTGTAGATCTTTTTCTCCCGGGCGGAAATGCACTCATCGTCCTGTAAGCACTGATACCTGCCTATCAGATAGCAGATCCGCTCGCGGGTACGCATTCCATTCTTGCTTACCATTTTGCGCCACCTCCAAAAAGTTTTAATGTTCTTCCAGCCCCTCCAGCTCAGACATAACACCGAGGATGCTCTGGATCTGTGCGGCAGCCTTGCGCCCATCCAGCACCATGTACTCTGCGTTTTCCCGCTGGTAGTCCTCGCTTGCATCCAGATAGTGTTCAAAAGCGTTCATGCTGTCGTTGCAGATGCTCATGGCTGCCAGCATCAGATACCGGCTTGCGGTGGCGATCTCGCGGGTCGGTGCGCCGCGATCCACGCTGTCCTTCACCACCTGCGCCGCCTTTTCCGGGTCGATCAGCTTACCCGCCGGGGCAAAATTACGATCAACGCCTTTTGGCAAGTCAGGCATTAAAGTCAAACCCGGTGAGCCATTGGCGTCTATAGTGCAAACAAACGGCGTTCCCAATTTTTCCATAACGTTTCCTCCTCAGTAAGTACCAAATTCCTGATCCAGCAGGGTGTCCAGCCGAATGGTGTTGCCGCGACCGGAACCTTCCCGACCGGCCATGTTCGACCAGCCTTCCGGGTAGCGCTTGCGCACATACCGCGCCGGGATGCCCATGCACACGGAAACCTGTTCGATGGTCAGCCGGATGCAGCCATATCGGCCAAATATAGCAGCGTAGCTCTCATGCCACGCTGCGGGTCTATTAGATTTCGTCGCCACGTTCCTTCAACTCCTTCTGTCTGCGCTGCCATTCCTTGAATTTGCCGTAGCTTAAACCCATAGCTGCGGCGGCAGCATTGTCATCCACGATCCTGTCGTGGTTGGTTTTTGGTTTTTCTTTGGGTTTTACAATGCCGGGCTGCGTGCCGGTGTCCACGCTGGACTTCCCGTATCTGCGCTTTTTACAAGCATCGCAAAACATTTTGCCGGGATCCACGCCGTACATCATCGTGCCGCACTCTTTGCAGAGCTTGTCCACCTTGCGGTGCTCGCCGCGAGGGAACTTCTCCTTCGGTGCAGGCTTTGGCGGCGGCGCGGGCTTTTTGACCTTCGGTTTTGCTGCCCGAACCCGCCGGGCGCGTTCTCTTGCTAGTTCCAGATGTACCTTCTCGCCGCAAGCAAGGCAGTACCTGCGGTTCGGAGAAGACCCCGCCGGGAGCGCCTTGCCGCAAACGCTGCAATACCGCACAACCGGAGGCTTTTCGCAGTAAGTGCCCTTGCGCCGCATATTGCAAACGCGGTTGGTCTCTTTTCTTTTGAGCTTGCGGCACGCATCACAAAATCTTCTGTTGCTCCCGGCGCTTTCCGGCAGCACCGCGCCGCATAATGCGCAGCGGTGGATAGCATCACTCATGGTTCCGCACCCTCTCATAGATCCGCTTCCGTGCCGCACGCCGCCGGGCGTTCTCGGCACGCATATACTCGTCCCAGCGGCACAGCAGGTAAGGGGCAAGCACCAGCGCCGGCGCGATGATCATCACCATCAGCCACATCTCGGTGCAGGCTGCATGGTAGGGGTCGCGGCCAAGGGCGACCATCAAATCAGCCAAAATAAACGCACATTTCATACCATCAAACCTCCTATGCGCCATGCCAGCGCCATAATTAAGCTAAAATACGCCAGCCAGAACCCCAGCATTTTGCGGGGCGGCTTTGTGGTGCAGATAAACAAAAACGCCGTCAGACAGCAGCCTGCCATAAAGCACATCAGACCAACCAAGAACATCTGCGTCACCTCATTCCCAAAGCAGTCTCAATCAGCTCTCGGGGCGTTTCGTTGGGGTAATGACCAGACATATACTTGTCCACAACGCCTTTCGACAAGCCCGCGTGCAAGGCTAATTCACGATTGCCCCAGCCAAGCATCATTTTGCGTTTGGCTACTTCGGCTTTCCATTCAATGGTCGGCAAGTTTTCCACCTCCATGGTTGAAAATCATTTCAAAATATCGCTATAAAAACATTGCCAAGCCATACAAGATGGTGTAAAATGATATTGCGGTTATCATTTTTACTCTTGGCAATATTTTTGGGTTTAGGGCAGAAAGCAGATCGGAAGGTACGCGCGACCCTCTGCTTCTTGCACCCGGTGCCCGCGCATAGGCACCTGATCAACAGGACAGTGTGGGGGAAGAACCCCAGCTGCGTGGCAGCCCTGTGAAGTACCGGCGGCGATCGGAGAGTATGGGGACTTCTGGTCAGCCGCTCGGTATGGTTATATTATAATCCAACTGCATCCAACTGTAAAGACGATATTTGCATACAGTTGGATTTTCAGCAAAATTAACAAAAAGGAGGTGACAATTTTGTTCTGGGAAAATTTCGTACGAGAGTGTGAGAAAACCGAAAAGTATCCATCGTATGTGGCGGAAGAACTTGGATTTAATAAGTCTGCGATCACCAGTTGGAAAAACGGTTCACTTCCTAGGGTGGCAAGCCGCAAAAAAATCGCGGACTACTTTGGCATTACCGTTGAAGAGCTTATGGGCACAAAAAAAGAGCCCACCGGGATGGACGGGCTCCAATGGGAATGGGCTGATGTAGAAGCAGCCTATAAAAATGCAACGCCGGAAGCGCGTGCAGCCGCAAAAGCCGCCGCGCTGGCTGTGCTGGAAAACGGAAAAGCGAAGGAAGAGTGACCGCAATGGATTTTGAGCAGCTGGTGCTATCCACCGACGAGCTGAACACGCTGTGCGTGATAGCACAAGGACCGGTGGATTGTACCTCCGAATGGACAGAAAGAGTAAAAACGCTGTACGAGAAAAAGCTTGTAAAGCCTGTAGTTGATTCAGCTAAAATGCAGATACCCGGGCATGTGTATCAAATCACCATGGACGGAGAACTGTATTTGCGCTATATCGACCGACGTAAAAGCGAGATGCACTTTGCAAATACAATGTCAGTCCTCGCCTTTATCGTCTCCTTCATCGCTCTGATCGTCTCCATTGTACGATAGTGGCTTGTAAATGGTCTTAGCAATACACCATTCATACGATTCTGCAAGAGCCGTGTGCAAAGCTGCCGGAACCTGCATGGCGACATCGTTGGAAATTTTCATTTCCACCATGGTCTGAAGAAGTTTATTCACAACTTCTTCAACTTGGGGGTCAGAATCGGAGATGTTAAACTCTATTTGGTATTTACCAAAGCCTTCTGCTCCTACAAGGCACCTCGGTACATACGGTTTGGGAGCCGGGGGATTCTTTTTCTTGAAAAAGTCAAACATAAAAATCTCCTTTCTTGTGCGGTGGCTGATTCAGGACGCCTGTGCAGCATCTTCGGTTTCGGAATGCTCCAGCAAAACGCCCATTACAATGCCCCACAGTGCGGGATGCTCTTTCAGGTAGGCAAGAAATTCAGCGTCATGCATAAGTAACACTCCTTTTTGTTGTATTTTGTGATTCTATGTTACAACTGTTGTCGTTAAAAATCAAGAGAAAAGAGGAATTTCAAATGAAAATTGCGGAAAAATGCAAAGTTATTGTGGCGGGCGCAATGGTGGCTGCACTGATGGCAGGTACTGCATTGCCCGCACTTGCGGCCAGCCCCGCCGGGGACGTTCCTTTTGCAGTGCTCGCGCAGCAGAATGACGTAAACGATGACAAGGTGCAGGCAATCAAAGACGCACTGGCAAACATTGATGTATCATACGAGGATGGCATCTGGCTTTTTGAATCCGCTTACGAAGATTACGAAATAGGCAATAACAAAAGCTACATGATGCCGTATGTGTATTCAAACGGTGAAACTGTCCGGTTTGGTATGAGCTTTACATCTCAGGATACCGAGGGCTATTTTTACTGGAACGATGTAGACGTTCTGATTGGCGAATACAATAATTATACCAGTCAGACGAACTACAATTTTAAGAAAGTCTCGCGCAGGTACTATTCCGATGACCAGATTTTTTTAGAAGAGGTATCCTTTGGCGGGAACGACGAGGATATGGACTGCCTGAGCCGCATTCTGAACGCCGACACTGCATATTTGCGTTTCAACGGCGCAAAGGTCAACGGAAGACAAAGAATACAGACTACAATCATCGACAACGAAAGCCGACAAGGCATGACGGATATTATCAACCTGTACAATCTGCTGCAAAGCGCTACTGTTGAAGAACGTGTAGCCGCTTTCGGTACTTGATCAAAAGCATTAGGAGGAAAAAACTGTGCGTTTAAAGAAAAAGCATATTGCGGCAATTGCATTGAGCGTGGCTATTTGCGTAGGTGCTACCGGTTGTAAATCGGAAGAAGTCAAGAATACGGAAAAGCTTATTAAAGAAATCGACAGCACCATCACATTAAGCAGTGAAAGCGCTATTGAACAGGCAGAAGCGGCCTACAACGCTTTGGGCGAAGAGCAAAAGGAAGTAAGCAACGCGCAGCAGCTTACAGATGCTCGCGCCGCATACGATGAGTTATATCAAAACGAGGTTGCTCCTGTTGAACAGGCAATAGCTTCTATTCCTGACGAAAGTGCCCTTCTGACGGACGATAACGCAGAAAAGCTTGTGGAAGCCGCACGCCTGTCTTACATCCGCGCAAGCGAAGAAGCACAAGGCCTTGTTTCCAATTATTCTGTTCTTGAGAATGCTGAAAAAATTCTTGAAGATGCCAGAGTCCAAAACGCTATTGATGCAATCAACCAGATCGGTGACGTAACGCTGGAAAGTGCAGAAATGATCGAAGCTGCCGATGCCGCATATAACAACGTGGAATCCACAAGACGGTCGGACGTAACAAATTATAATACGCTTCTGGATGCTCGCTCAGCGTATTCTACTTTGCAGCAGGAAGCCAAGGAACAGGCCAGGCAGGAAGCTCTTTCTCGTTTAAAAAAGGAAACTGATACAGTTGAAAACAGAACTTGGTATTATCCTTCCAGTTATCCGAAGTATATCAACTCCAGAAGCTTTGCTCTTCCGTATCTTGGAGAAGTCAATGGACAATTATATATGCGTCTAAAATTCGACTATGTTGGAGATGATTGGGTCTTTTTCGATCAAGTCATTATCAATATTGACGGTAACGTTGTTGATACCATCGATTTTGGTTATACAGATGTTGAAAGAGATTCAGTATTGTACGGGCATCTTTATGAATGCGCAGATATTGCTCCCACAGATAGGCAAATTGAGATTTTAAGAAAAATCGCTAATTCTCAAAAGACTGTGATTCGCTTTAAAGGAAATTATGCGTATGATCTTACTGTTTCCGAAAAAGACAAACAAGGCATAAAAGACATTTTGGCTGTATATGACTCTGCGAATTTATAAAACAAAGGTGTCCACTGTGGACACCTTGAACGCCCGACAAAATTAACTTTGAAGTTAACGCTCCTGATCACACGGACAAGGGGAGACTGCCGGCGCTGCAACGATGCGCCCGTTGACATTCCGGTACCGCGCCCCGGGGTCGTGACCGGCGTCGTGATCCTTAACGGCGGCTTTCAGGATCTGGAAGGCTGCATCATAGGCAGACCCATCAGACCCGGCCTGCGAAAGGTGATAGACAAGCTTGCGCACGTTGTCCTGTGCGTAGGCGCGGAGCATGGTTTCCTTGGTGTTGGTCATAGCTTAGCCCTCCCACGGTTTGCGGCTTCCATCAGCGTTCTGCGGTTTGGATGCCGGCATACCGTCAATGATTACCATATCTTCCGGGATTTCGTTCAGAACCTTGATGTTATCCATTATTTTTGCACTCCTTCTGGATTTTTTTGACAATTATGTTATAACACGGAAAAAGAAACAGATACGACATCAAATTTTGGAAGTATTTGGTAAACCAAAAAAGACGGAAAATCGGTCGAATTTTGTGAAATTGTCGAAAAAAGGGGGATGTTTGGGAATGGATGATTGGGTATTGCGCGTTGCGGAAACACTGGAAAAAGCAAGGGCAGAGGCCGGAATCAGCCAAGCTACACTTGCGAAACGAATGGGTGTAAGCCGACAAAGCATAATTAAGTGGGAGCAGGGAATCAACGCGATCTCCTTTCCCATGATGATGCAGTGGTTCGTGGGCTGTAGGGTTTCAATGGAGCGGTATCTGGATTCCTGCATCCACCCGGGGCTGCTGGAACGGCTTGAAGATGACCCCACCGACAAAGAAAAACGCCGTATGCTGCACGAAGCCATAGAAGAATGCAGCGCCTACGAGGTAGATGCGCTTTTGTACATCCGCTACGGCGCGCACGGATCGGATCACCTGAGCGTGCTTACCGAGATGGTGGCAAACCTTCACACGCCGCTGCGGGACAGGGTGGCTGTTGTCAATACGATTTTGAGCCACTATGAAATTACCATGGCGACAAAAACGGATGTGAATCCCGAAGGGCTGCAGCCGAACATTGAAATGCTGTGTCAGGCACGCGACTGCGGAATGGCTGCAGCAAAAGACATGGAAGATGTCTACTCCATAAACAAGGAGGCGATAGAGGATGCCAAGAAAAAGAACGAAACGCGCTGATGGGCGGTATGAGATCAAGCGGAAAATGCCGGACGGAAAGTATAAGCACTTCTTAGGTGCTACGGTTGCCGAAGCGACCGCAAAGTATGAAGAAGCCTACCGGCAGGCAACACTGGAAGAAAGCAAAAATAACGGCGGTGCCACTTTCCGAGAAATGGCAATCGCGTACAAAAATTACATTACAGGCTCGACAAATCCGGTAAAACGTGGTACAATAAACGCCTACGTCAAGAATATCCCTCCGCTTCTGGAATGCTTTGGCGACACGCCGATGGCCGACATCGACACGCAGGCAGTCTGCGGATATATGGAGCGCATGAAGATGGACGGCAAGGCGCTGCATACTATCACCAATGCAAAAAGCGTGCTATCCTGTATCTTTACCTTCTGGTGCGCCAACTATCACGGTACCAGCAATCCGGTTCTTCTGGCAAAACCACCCGCCGGGATGAAAAAGGGCAAGCGATTAGAGCCGACAAAAGAGCAGCGGGATATTATTGACGCGCATCCAGAGGGGTGCGGTTTCTGGGCGCAGCTATTCGAGTACACCGGGCTTCGTCTCGGTGAGGCAAACGGGTTGCAATGGAAAGACGTGGACTTTGAGCAAAATGTGATCCATGTGCGTTCTGCAATGCCGTGGGACCGTAACCGAGCCTATGAGGAAACGCCAAAGTCAGAGAAGGGATACAGAGATGTGCCAATCCTGACGACCTTTCGCCCGATGCTGCTGGAGCAGAAAGCCGGTCACGCAGACACGGACTATGTAATGTCCGGCGAAGCGAAGCCGCTGTCTCAGTCGCAGTATGAGTGGCGCTGGGCGATCTACTGTCGGGGTCTCGGCCTGAGTGTGAAGCAGGAGAAGCGCGCCCGGATCAAAGGCAAACCGGGCAAGTATAGGGTGTACTACAAGTGGAAAGCGCTTGTAACGGCGCACCAGTTCCGGCATTTTTACGCGACAAACCTTTTTTACGCCGGTATCCCGGACATGGTGGCTCAGAAGCTTATGGGTCACGCAGACATTTCAACGACCCGAAAGATATACCAGCAGCTGCGCGATGAAGAGGACAAACAGTACATCGCAAAGCTGGATGCGTATGTCAAAAGTAAGAAATAGGTCTGCAAAAAGTCTGCAAAGCTAAGAAAAAACACGACTTGACGCGATATAAAGGGGGTTCGAGTCCCCTCCCTCGCACCAGATGAAAACCCGCATGAATGCTGGAAAATCCAGTGTTCATGCGGGTTTTCTGTTTTTGTGCATTTGCGGATAGTAACGGATACTGCGCAATATTAACGCTTACCAGCGCTCCCAAAGTCTGCAAAAAGTCGGCAGACTTTAGCTGTGATCTACAATGTAAGACCAGTACTCGACCAGCTTTCCGTCTACAGCATCTTTGTCCTGCAGGAATGCCGCTGCCATATCCGCGTAAAAATTAGGGTTGTCCACGCTGTACATTTTGACAACCTTTCCGTAATCGCTGTACATCATGTTCATGGCAGCCCAAAAGTCGTTTTTGTCACAGGTGATATTGCGCTGTTTGGCAACGTCCTGCGTCTGCTCCAGCGTCCAGTGACAGCCTTTCGTGCCGTCAGCATTCACCATGCTGTCGCACCATTCTTCCGCTTCATCGTGGGTGAGGTGCTGTCGTGGCATCTTGATGGAGCGGCTGTCCGCACCGCCATGCTCATACTGCCCAGACCGCTTATCCCAGTCTCCGTTCTGCGAAAAGCCAATCTGCGGCATCTTGCGCCCATACTCTACGTCAGGGTAGCGGGGGATAGGGTAGGGGTCGATGTAGCGGTTTTCCTCCTGCGGATAGTAAGAATAACGGTCGTTGCCGTCTTCCAACTTACGCAGACGGCGTTCCAGCTCACGCTCCCTGCGATCGCGCTCTTCCTCAAGGCGGTCACGTTCCGGCTCACGGTCTTTGTCGTGGTCGCGGAGCATCATCATGCGGCGAAAATTAGTCTTGCCCATAATCTATACCTCCTCAAGAAATGGACGCAGGCGCACCGGCGTGGGAGCGGCAGAAGCAGCCAAGATACTTGAACGTGCCTGTGCCGGTTGCAGACGTTGCCACACGGGTAGCGTAGCGGGTGCGGGTGTGAATGCTCTCAGCAGTCGCCTGAGCGCAGTTGCAGTCGGTCAGAGGGTATGCGGTCGTGCCTGCACCTATGGTAATGACCACAGGGGCGTTGATGGTGGTTGTGTCCGGCAAGCTCTGAGCAACAACGATGCAATACTTCTCTCCGTTCTGGTATGCGCCAGCAGGGATGTTGATAGTCAGTGTGTCGTTGGCGAACGTGACCGCATCCGAGATGACGAGGTGCGGGCACAGCCGACAGCTTGTTTTGCAAGCCATAGTGTTTTCCTCCTAAAAAATCAGGGGCAGAGGTGTATTACCCCTGCCCCGATGGTTCACCCGGTGTTATCGGGGAGTGTGTAGGTTAGCAGCAGCCGCAGCAGTTCACGCCCACGTTGGGGTTTGCCACCTGATAAGCGGGAATCGGACGAGGATTGACCCGGTTCAGGATGGTATCGGTCTGCTGGGACATCACAGTGGTCAGAAGCGCATTCTGACGATCCTGAGAAGCGGCGAACTTCAGGCTCTGGTTCTCAGCGGTCAGAGTGGCAATCTTATCCTGCGTGAAGTAGTCCATCATGCTGCGGAAGTTGGCGTTGCAGTTGTCCACGATGGCGCGGGCGTTGTCTGCGATGGCCTGCCGGGTAGCGCAGTCCTGCTGTGCAATGGTGTACTTCAGGTCGCCGATGAGCTGCTTGTTCTCGCAGCAGCAAGACGCAAGCTGCGTCTGGATAGCGGTCTGACCCGCCTGACGTGCGTTGCCCTCCTGCATGATGGCAAGGCTGATGGCGTTGTCGCCGTTAGACACGCTGCGTTCCAGACCGTTCACCAGCTGTGCGTTCTGGTAGCCAAGCTGACAGATGGCGCTGTTCACGCCTGCAAAGCCGTTCGCGATGTTGGTGTTGATGCCGTTGATCTGCGCCAGCTGGTCATAGCCCAGAGAGCAGATACCGCTCTGGATGCCCGCCAGAGAGCGGGAGGTGTCCTGCTGGTAGAAGCCCTCAGACAGAGCCGCACGAGTATCTGCGCCGCCCTGACCGGTTGCACCGGTGCCCACCAGATAGGGGATATAGCTGTTCATACCGTTGTCACCACCGTTCCGACCGTAGCCGTTTGTGCCCCAGCCGAAGATGATGGCGAGGATGATAACCGCCCACAGACCTTCGTTGCCGAAGAATCCGCCGCCGTTATTGCCGCCGTCCTGCCCAGCCAGATAGCCAGTTGCAAAATCGTCCATAACAAAACTCCTTTCAGTTTTGCGTTATGCTATCCCACCGCCGTGTGCGATGGGCGAAGCCAAATAAAAGCGGTTTTTGTCAAGTCCGCAAAACTGAGAAGCGTTTCGCTTAGAGGGATGCTTTATCGAGGAAGCGTCAAATTCAGTACGCTTGCAAGCTGGTTCAGGTCGATGCCCCGCTCTTTGGCGAGGTTCTGCGCCATCGTCCTAAGCTGTGCTTCGTTTTTGCCCTGAATCAGGTTCAAGCCCTGCATGATAGGAGCATTCTGCCCGCTTAACTGCTGGATAAGCCCCATCGGGTTCTGCCCGGCGCGAGCCAGATTTGCAAGCTGCATGATAGGGCTGTGAGTAATCACATCAAACGGAGAGGACATTGTTATTCTCCTTTCTTCGCTGTGGCAGCGGGCTTAGAAAAACTCTTCTGCCACTTTTCCAGCTCATCCAGACGGTGGACGAGGGCGTTATACTCTTCAACAGGCACATACTGCTGTGTCGGTGCAGCGTTCTGCTGCGCCTGTTGTGCTTGCATCTGCCGCCACGCTTCCGGGCTGTAAAACTCCTGCACATAAGATTCACAGGTGTCTGGGTTGAGCCGCTTGCAGTAGATCACGCCGCTCCGCAGGTCGGGGCAGTAGGTCGGTCTGCCGTATAGGTCGGACGGTATCGCCAAAAACTCTTCCCTGCTGGAAACGGGTCTGCCGAGCAGCCAGCCGCCATCTTGTGCCGACTGCTGAACAGGCTGTTGCCCATTCATCGGCTGCGGACGCTGCTGCTGCATCTGCTGTACTTGCGTGTTTGGCGGGGGAGTGGCAAGGCCTACCGTGCCCATGCCGCCGTAAGGATTGACAGGCTGCTGCGGAACGTAGGGCACTCCGGGTGTCGGGTAATAGCTCATAGTTCATCCCTCCTATTGCACCCAGTGTACCGTACCGGAAGAAAACGAGAGACAACGAAGGTACAACGAAGGGCAAAAAAGAAAAGCGCCCACACGGCACAGGACCGTATGGGCACTCAAGCATTTGCACGCAACGCGTATAAAATTTTCAAAAAAGCCTTGACAATTACACGCAATGCGTGTATAATAAAAACAGTGAAAGACACCACACAAACAATATGGAGGTAACTAAAATGAAACTCACCAAAAACATGATTGAGAAGATTTGGAACGCCCGCGACGTGATTTGTGGTATGGACGGTTGGGTTGTAGGTAAGCAGTACGCATACAAGGCTTCCAAGTGGGACGAATCCAGTAAAAAAATGCTGGTAGCAAAGTACCAGTATGGCGAGTTGGTTGAAACCGCTTGGTTTAACGCATAAAAAATAAAATCCCCTATGCTACCACACGAAAGAAAGGAAGTCAACCATGTATACCACTGCTGAACTTTTTAATGCTGCCGCCGACCCAGCAACCTCCCGCGAGGTCTTCATCAACAGCGTCACCCTCAGCATCCCGGACGATGCCGACGGGTGCG